>FWWL01001313.1_pt1 | contig 60014 bp, 51 predicted proteins | sample 2228331 | NCBI WGS metagenome assembly FWWL01 (sample SAMEA103939775, study PRJEB20133) | metagenome
CTTAAGCAGTAGTTTTTTGTTGACCCTCTTGAATTGTCTCTGGCATAAGTCTTGCATTTCTATTATTGGTGAGAAAGCGTTGGACTGGTGTGCTGAAGAAATGATCGTTCGTCTCAAAAACTGTCGAGCATTCAGCCTCATCGAGATTGCCATCTCGATGCTGGTAGTGATGCTGCTAGGCTTGTCAGTGGTGGCAGCGATTATCTACACTCGCCAGGCCATGGAATTGGACAAGCAAAGGTTAGCAGCGCTGAACTATGCTCGCCAGGCCATGGAGGCCGTACACACTAACGCCTCCATTGACGCTGGCGTTAAGACGTTAGTACCTTTCAACGCCCCTGGCATGGAGATTCTGGCAAATGTGGAGGTGAACTTTTACCCTGTGCGGGATGACGGCACGGTCGACTGGGATACCCAGCTGCCCGCACCCATCCAAGGTCGTTTATGTCTTTGCCGTGTAACGGTGAGCTGGCTACCTGCAGGTAGCGGCTCGAGGATGCAGACTGTCAGCATGAGTACTCTTGTCAGGGCTGGCACAACATGACGCTGCAATTGAGACAAAAGCGTTTGGGCTTTACGTTGGCCGAAATGGTGATCGGCGTGGCGATTATGGCGTTTATTTTCTCGTTCCTCGCCTATTTGACTTTTTTCTCGGGACGGAACATGGTGGGCTTGCATCAGCAGATTCTGAGTCAAGTCAACGCCTCAAACGCAACCGAAGTGGCGGCCAATCTTTTGAGGCGAGCCGCTTATTTTTCCATTCACCCCGACGACCCCGAAGAAGCCGCAGAGTACCGAAGAATCCTCGTGGCGGTGCCATTTTCTGGAACTCAGGTTACGACGGGCATGCTTGTTTTTCATACCAAGAAAAAAGAACTCCAATGGTACGATAATTACGCCTCAGTCGTATGGGATGCCGACGGTAATCCTATCGGCAATCCGTCGTACAAATTTGAGCATCTGGAGGAATTTCGTATCCAGTATCAGAGTATGTTCCGCCTGACCCTTGTGGCGGGCTTTACTTACCGAGGCTTTTCGCGCATTTTAGACAACCCAGGCAATCCGCAGTACGGTCAATTCATTACCGACGTTATTGCCAAGAACCACTTCCCGGACAAAGGAGAAACAAACTATGCGAAGGACGTTACGACATCGGGTCCGGCAACGCTTTGATCAGGGGTCAGCGCTCGTCGTTACCCTGATCATGGTTGGCATTATCTTTTTCGTCGTGGGAGTCATGACGCTCCACGTTAGGGATCTTTCGCGCTCGACCATGAACAAGCTCCTCTACGAGGAAGCTTACCATGCTGCGATGTCCGGCTTAGCGGCTACGAAGTCATGGCTGATGAATCCAGGAGTCGCTAAACAGCAACTTGGCACGACGTTAGGGGAGAAGCTCGAGAGAATCACTTCGGGGGGACTGGCTCTGAGCAATTACGTTCGGGCGAACCGCGACAACGTTAACCTTCTTGACAGCCTGACGGCGAGTCAGATCGTCAGCTACTTCAGCGCGTTTGACCCATCGTTTGGAAGTGGTCAAGTGCTCCCCGACGGCCGGCAGGTCATCTATGAGTTCACGGGCCCCGGGGGAAAAGTCATTCACTATCGAAACGACACATTCGGCAATCCAACGGAGAAAATTTTTGCTGCAGGTGGCGATGGCGCGCGGGCCTATGTGACGAGGATACGCATTACGACTCCGTATCGAAGCTCGGGAGTGACAGCGGCAGGGGATCCGTATTACAAAGACGATCTCCGCAAAGTGACCGTAATCATTGAATCCGAAGGGCAAGTGATGGGGCCACCGCGCTCGAAGACCCGCATCGTGCAACAGAAGATTCTCCTCATCCCAGGGGTCGACGTCATCAACCAACCGCTTTTGGCATCGAGCGCCGGTCTCATGTCTGGAGCGATCGTCACTGCAGGTGGAACAAGTAGTCTGAACATTCACTGGGGACCAGTGTTGTCGAGCGGACCCATTCACTTGCTTGGACTGAGTCCACTAACAATTCCTAATAACGCGGGGGATCCGTATGAGCTCAGCGCAGCCTCAAATAAATTTGTTGGCGCTGGTGTTGGCGACGAGAAGTGGGTCAAGTGGCAGACTGCGGACAAGCTGTACTTCAAGCAAGGCAATAACGTCACCCCAGTATTTCCAAGTACTTTAAACGGTGTGCCCGTGACGGACTTTTTTGTCCAAGTGCTCAACGGTGTGTTCAATACTGGATCAAAGCCGCTAGTGCCTAGCATGTTGAAACTCGCTGGAGATTACAACTGGACACAACCTGGTCAATGGGCTCTTCCCAACACAGGACGTGGGATTTTGTTTGATCCGATCCCCGACGGAGAGTCCCTTTATCCGATGGGAACGGGAGCGCTCGTGCAAAATTGGCCACAGATTGCGTTGGAAGTCTCTAATACGTTGGATGTGGCATTGGACTACGACTTTTGGAAAAACTTTGCCATTGCCAACAATGGCTACGTGAGACCAAAAGCTAGCGGCACGGGCTTTATTAACGAAAAGGGGCAAACACTTTACGTTACTCCTACGGGTCAGCTCACGACTGTGGCAACCGGCAACCAACTCTTTACATCCTTGGCCCAAATCTCCATGAAACGGCTAATCCCGCAAAACGGAAACACGGCACAACTTCCAGACCGGATTCTCTTCATTGATACTAAAGAAGGGACGAAAAATGGCACTCCTAATAACATCTCTTTGGGGTCGAACGATGCCTTCTTCTGGAAAGGAATGATCTACTGCAATGGGAATTGGTCGACGTCGGGAGGAGGCGCTTTCCCGACAATCCTCATGAAAAATCCCGACGAGTATGCGGCCGATCCCACGGGCACCTCCACTGGACGTCTCATCTCAAATTGTTACCTCGACGGCTTGCTCTACGTCACTGGCAACCTGTCACGTACGGGGAACGCAACGATTTACGGGACCCTGGTCACAAAAGGTGGCTACGGCGGCACTGGTAGTCCGGACATTTACTATAACTCGAGGCTCAAGAAGGGACTCTTCGCCAGCACAGTTGAGCAGCAGTCGAAAGTGCTCCATGAGCTTGTCAGTGGGCCTATTGCAGAAGTCAGTTCGTGGTGATGGGCAGGGAGAAAAACCTGCCTTTCCTCTGCACGTGTGTGAAAACAACAATGTGGGCGGGGCTTCCTCGATAAGGCGGAAATCCCGCCATTCCTTTTTGTTTGCAGACAATCCCCGCGAAAAGGGAATGTGCGGGTGCTCCTTCACACGCCCGACAGAGGCAGAAAGGTTATGACCGAGCAAGACATCAGGCAGCGGATCTCGGAAAAAAGACTTCAAAGTGTCAGAGCAGCCATGGGGGAGAAGGCGCTTGATGCCTTCGTCGTTTTTACTCGCCCCAATGCGTGGTATCTTTCTCAGTTTGAGTGCACGAGTTCAGCTCTGATCATTACCGACGCCGCGGCGCTATTACTGACCGACTTTCGCTACGCCGAAGCAGCCCATCGCAAGTTACCGTCCTGCTGGGAACCCGTGATTGTCCATGGCGGAACGCTTGCTTCAGCCGTAGGCGCCCATCTTTCACGAGTCTCGGCGCGTACGGTTGGTTTCGAAGGGCAAGCACCTTACGACATTTATGCCCAGCTCGCCGAATCCCTCGGCGAAGGGACACACCTCATCGAGTCCGGGAACCTTCTGCGAGAACTTCGCTCAGTAAAGGATCCGCACGAAATTGAGCTCATTGCCCGAGCTCAAGAGCTCAACGAAACGGTTTTACGCAACGCGCTTGAAGAAATCCGGCTGCGTGACCAGGATCTTTCGGAACTCGATGTTCAAAGGCTCATACGGCATCAAATGTTGGAGCGAGAGGTCGAGGAGGCCTTCCCCACGATCGTGGCGGCCAATGAAAATTCGGCCCTCCCCCACGCAGTTCCCGAGGGGAGATCAGTTGGCACGGCCGACGTCCTGTTGGTTGACATGGGCGTACGACTTGAGCACTACTGCAGCGACATGACTAGGACTATCTTGCGCAAAGGCGCTCATCTTGAACAAACCCAGCTTCAGGCAAAGCTCAGAGAAATTTTTGATGTTGTCCAAGAGGCCCAGCAAGCTGCCTTGGAGAGTGTGAAAAGCGGAATCGAAGCCAGGACGGTTGACGCGGCTGCCCGCACTGTCATTTCGAAAGCCGGCTACGGAGATTTCTTTGGGCACGGCTTAGGTCATGGAGTGGGGATCGAAATTCACGAGGCGCCAACATTGAACCCGCACTCCACAGACGTCCTGCGACCAGGCATGGTGATCACCATCGAACCAGGCATCTATCTGCCCGGTATCGGCGGGGTGCGTATTGAAGACCTCGTCGTTGTCACTGAAAGCGGCTACAGGAATCTCACCGCATTTTCTAAGGAGCCATATTTGCTTGATGTAGGCGCCTGAATGCACTATAGAAGTCGGACGAACTGCTGAGGAGAGGGCGAAAACCCAAGATCTTGTTCAGACGGCATCGACATCTTTCACGGGAGATCCAGGTAAAGTGCCGAGGAGCGGGACGGCAGGAAATCGGCTGGGTCCTGCGCGTGACAAGCGTGCTGTTGGCGCTTTGTTCTCCTATTATCGTCCTAGCGCGTCCTAATCTCGGTCATCATGATGAACGCTTGTCGGTGCTGAGTACCATTTCCGAAGCGAATTCACATCCCTCGTTATGCACGTTTGCGCGTGGTGGAAACAACGAACACGTTCTTGTTGTGTGGGATGGTTTGGTGCGGGGACAGCGCCGAATTCTCTACAAAGAACGTGTGGCGGGAGCATGGCTCCCTGAAGCCATACTTGACGACGACAGGCCGGGTGAGAACCTATCGCCAGTCATTGCGGCGGATTCCTCTGCAGTGCCCTACGTTGCATGGATTTCGCGCTCACATGTCCTTGGCGATCGAATTTTCCTGACCTCGCGAGCGGGGGAGGCGTGGAGCTTGCCCATGGTCGTTGCGGTAGCTCCTTCAGATGCATTCATCCGAGAGCTTCACATCGCGATTTCAGATGACATCCCCGCCACAGTGTGGATTGCCTGGCAAACGACGGGAGATGGCGGAGACCGCATTTGGGCAGCGCGGCTGCGCAATAGGGGAGGGCTCAACCAGTGGGAGCTTTCACCTCCTCTATCCCCGTCGCGCTCCCCGAACCTCGGGCTCCAGCTTTCCCTCAAGGGATCGGCGCCGACATTGCTCTGGTATGCCCCTTTCGAGTCCGAGTTTATCCCGATCCTGGCCAAATTCTTTCCCGAAAGCGACGCCTGGGAGCTCACGCCCAACATTCCGTATTTCGCACAACTCCCCTCAACGCCCACAATGCCCCTTTATTTTCTCCAGGCCGGAAGAGTCGTCGGACACATTTCCTTCGAGCAAACGCAACAGGGCGACACGCTCGTTCGTGGACAATGGCTTCCTAACTTCCTCGACACACCGTCTCCGCGGCGTCTCTCGCTGTCCTTTCCGCCTCTCTATCAGCCACAGGTAGGATGGGCAGCCCGGAGCCAAGAATCGCTGACTCTTGCGTTGGCCGGGCTTGCTGAGACAAGTGGTCCTATCGTGCTTGCGCAGCAAGTTGCTGGCCCAAAGACCGTGGGGCGTGCCCCTCTGGGCTCTGTTAGGGGGGAAGTTTCTCTTCCGGCAGCCGCCTGGCCGATCACTTCGCTTGCTGTTGCTCCAGTACACGGGGAAAGCCGCTTATACCTCGCCTTCGCCTCCGATTTCGACCAAGGAGCAGATGGCAACGTCTACTTTATCGACCTTCCGCTTCATCAATAGTCTTGGGATCGCCCCTGGACTCCAGAGATCGTTTGTCCTCCAGAATCACCGCCGGCAAAAACCTTCGCCAAGCCAAAACGTGATTTGGAGGGTCCCTCTTGGACCGTCATCACCTGAGAATGCCAATTGAGGTGATCGCAACCCTCCGAGAAGCTATAGCGTGCAGACACACACCAGAAACTCACGCGCGCCTGCGCAAACTAGGTAACACTGCCGCCTCCGCCTTTCCATTGAGAACGAACTAGCCACAGTGGACTCGTCCTCCCTCTAAGGGTCATCGCCGCCAGTCACCCCACATCGAAACCATCTGACCACTAAAACCATCCACACCACGGCGGACCAGGCACAAGCCGAGATATAAACACCGCAATATTCCATAATTTAAGGCAGTTTTTGTTGCCACATTAGACACTTGATCTACTGCTAGATAAATACTTAGACTCTATTAATAAAACTTCCTTAAATTTACATTTAGGGAAGTTGTGGAAAACTCCTTGGGCAGTGTGGAGAAGCGTGGTTTCGCCGGCTGATCAAAGGTTGTCGGCTGCGCCGTTTGCTGTTGGACGCTTAATTAACGCTGAATCGGCAAGAGCCCAGCTTGGGCGGTTGTTGAGCGGGTGTATGGAAGACTTCAGGCTTGGAGCAGCTACGTGCTGCAGCGTTGGCCGAGAGGTGATTCCGCTAGCGTAGCATCACAGAATCGCTTGAGCGTTACGCCCCGAGGTTCGGCTTTTGTGCCGATCTGAGGTTTTCTTGTCAAATGGAGCTTCTTGAGCTCGCCTGCTCACCTGGCATAAGTCCGGCGAGCTTGACAGAACACTGCCGAAAAATAAAGGAACTGTGAGCCAGGTGGCTGTGCCTGCAGCGGAAAATCTCAGCTGGCTCCCATGACTCGAGGAGCACGTCTTCGGGGAAAGTCGGGTTGCCACTATCGATGAAGGGTTGGTGCCAAAGCGACCCGGCATCATGCCCGAAAAAGGCTAGATGCTCAGTCGTCGTTTGTCATGGATGCAGATTGAGGGGTGATCTCGCTCGCGCTAGGCGACTCAAAAGGTCCAAGGGTCTCGGCGGCCTCTTGCTGGGCACCGTCCCCCGGCCTACGGAGCAGACCGTTCTCCACAAAGATCACCAGTATTAGAGCCACGGCGTAGCTCACAAATAGGGCATCGCAGGCTCCTATAAGCCCAAGCCAGGGGACAAAGACGTAAGTGGTTGCAATGCAAAGCACACCCGTGATGGCGGAGATAATTAGCCCTGCGGCTACTCCCCTAACACCTTCGGCAGCCATAAACTGGCCTACAGTCGCTTGAATTGTGATAATGAGGGAGGTCACGGCAAAAACAGCAATGAACTGTGGGTAAAGGGGATAATCCGCCCCCGCCACCGGAATCAGGACGAGCTGCGACACGGTGAGAGCTAGGCCGAGCGGCAGAGCCCCCAAAGCCCACAGTCGCCAAGTCACATGCCACAACGCGGCTCGATCGGTGCTAGCGGATGCTTTAGGAAAGACGACAGTATTGAAGATGACGGCGAGAGACTGGGCGATGGTGATGCTTGCAGTCTGATAGACACGGAAGAGGCCAACGTCAGAAGCTGATAAAAGCTTGTTTAGAATCAAGGGCTGAATGTAAAACGTAAGGATGAAACCCACGTTGCCAAGGCAGGAGAAGAGTCCGTAGGCCGTCATTTCGCCAAGGAGCGTGAGGGAGGGAAACGATGGCCAACCAAGCTTCTTGTGGAGGTGATAGAGTGAGTAAAGAGCCGCGGCCGAAAACCCTAAGCAGGTTGCTGTCACGTAGGAGCCAAAATGGCGGCCAAAAACGGCAATTCCCAGTGGCAGGCCCATAAGAACTCCAAAACCGGCAAGGAGCTCACTCACTCCTCGTTCGAAAAACCGATGAAGTCCTTGCAAAACGCTCGTAAAGAGAACGTAGAGCGTAGCGAAAAGCGAAAAGACGACGCCGCCCGTTATAATCGCCGAGCGGAACTTGAATTGTGCAGCGAGCCACTCTCCCACACCAACAGAAATCGCGAAAAGACATAACACCGTAATAAGCGCTGTGACAAAGATCGACGCTCCGACCTCCTCGCGGGGAGACTCGCGGGGGGCAGCATACCGAACAACTGCATTGTTCATCCCCAGCAGCATTACCATGCTAAAAAACTGCCCAACGGTGATTGCGAGGGTAGCTTCGCCAAAAAGCTCCTTGCCCAAATACCTCGCAGCAAAGAGGGGCACGATCATGCCAAATGCGCGCGCTGCGAGAAAGGAAAACCCAATCCAGCCGACACTGCGAGCAAAGGAGCGTGCCGAGGCGGAAGCAAGGGAGCGTCCGGTACAACGCTCCAACAACTTGGCGATGCGATGCTTGAGTTGTGGGGAAAGCGTCACGAGATACCCCAATCGGTCCTGGATAAGGGATCGAATTTAACATACGATCGGAGCAAACTTTTTTGGTTGCATAAGGAGGAGGCAAGGATATTCTCAAAATGTACTTTGTCGTTGACGGAGCTCTGAACTCCCGCGGAGAAGCAGTATGGCGCTGGCCACGTTTTCTGACATTATGCACGAATTCGACCGTTACCTCGAAGTCGAACGGAATCTTTCCCCTGCGACGCGTGGCGCCTATCGATATGACCTCCAAAAGTTCAAGGAATTCCTCATCCGAACGACAGGCAGTGAGCCACCGCTTCGGAAAATTACGACTCAGCACATCAAGGACTACTTGAGCTTCCTCCAGCAAAAGAAGCGTTACAAGAGCACGACACTCAGCCGGACAATCGCCTCGCTAAGGGTTTTTTTCGAGTACTGTGTCCAGCAGAATCACATCGAAACGAGCCCCGCAGCGTACATCCACAACCCTAAGCTTCCGCGCAAGCTTCCCATTTACCTGGTTGAAAGCGAGTTGCGCCAGCTTTTGGGGGCGGTCGCGCAGGAGGACACGTGGAGCGTGCGCGATTACGCCATTCTAATCTTGCTCGCTTTTACCGGTATGCGACGGCAGGAGCTCGTGGGACTCGATGTCGCCTCCGTGGATTTTGAACGACGCACAGCGAAAGTTTTCGGCAAAGGGGCAAAAGAGAGACTTATCCCCCTCAACAATCTCGTCCTCGATGCTCTTCGCAGCTGGCTAGAGGTGCGCCCCGTCGTCGCGGATCCCACTCCCCTATTCGTGAATCGCCAGGGGAAACGCCTGACAGGACGATCGGTCTACAACATTGTCAAGAAATACGTGCGCCAAGCAGGGCTAACCAAAGGGCGCATCAGCCCCCATAAACTTCGTCACACATTTGCCACGTTACTTCATCTCAATGAGGTGGATATCCTCGAAATCCAGAAGCTTTTGGGGCACGCATCAATTACATCGACACAGATCTACACACACACCAACACCCAGAAGCTCCGATCGGCTGTAGAAAAAATTGCTAAAGTTGCAGACGCTAGCGGAGGGGAATAACTGTGCGTGTGCTTGTGACAGGAGCATCGGGCTTTCTCGGCTACCATCTCTGTCAGTTCCTGCACGAGGGGGGGGCCGAGGTCATTGGCACCTGGCGTAGTCGGGAGCTAGAGGTGAGTTCATTTCTCGTCCATCACGTGGATCTTGCGGATAAGGAAGCCGTTCGAGAACTCCTGACTTCCTCTTCCCCCACGCATATAGTCCACAGCGCGGCACTCACGTCCACTTCAGTCTGCGAAGCTCAACCAGAACTCGCTTACCGGGAAAATTTCACGGCAACCGAAGTCTTAGTACGGGTTGCAAGCGAGATTCTGCGGCCACCGCCTTTCTTGCTCTATGTGTCAACAGATCTCGTCTTTGACGGTACACGAGGGAACTACAAGGAGGAAGAGGCTCCTAACCCAATCATGGTCTACGGAAGAACAAAGCGGGCGGCGGAGGAAGCTGTTGAGCTCACCTATGCAGGTCCGTGGGCAATCGTGCGGAGCGCGTTGATCTATGGCCTGCCCACTCCCACTGGGAGAGGGTCCTTTTTGGCTTGGTTGCTCGACGATTTGGCCCGCGGGGAGTGTCGGCTCTTTGTCGATGAGTACCGGTGTCCCATCTTCGTGAAAGAGCTTTGTTGGCTTATTACGACCATTCTCCAAGGGACTCACGAGGGCCTGTGGCATGCGGCTGGCCCGGATCGCCTTTCGCGTTTTGAGATTGGCCGAATCGTTGCTGAGGCTTTCAACCTACCACTTTCAAATCTACATGCCGCCTCACTCAAAGAAACCGTGGTTCCTGCGCCGCGTCCCGCAGATGTATCCCTCAACATCGCCAAAGCGCGTCGCGAACTCGGATTTGCTCCGAAATCTTTCAAAGAGAATGTGGCGATGCTGGCCCGTATTTATCCGGCGGCTCCAAAATCCCACAAGGGGGCATAAGCCTGATTTCTTCAACAATAGCTTCGGGGTATGCCTCGATGACATCTACGATGCGCGCGGCTGCTGCCGCGGGTGCGACCATGTTGGCACGGTCCCACTGCGCCGCCGCCCCGGCGCGATCCCAAAAACTTGTGGCTATTGCGCCGGCCACCACTGTGCACACGTGAATTCGTTCCAGGCGCAGTTCCTCAGCCACAGCCTCCCCAAGGACTCTAAGACCAGCTTTGCTTGCACAATATGCAGACAAGAGAGGAAATCCACGAACTCCCGCAATCGAGGAGATATTGACGATGAGACCACCGCCCGCGCGTCGGAACCAAGGCAACGCCGCGCGGATGCAGCGAAAGGCTCCCGACAAATTCGTGTCAATCATGTCATTCCAGAGAGCATCACTCGTCTCGTCAAGAGGAAGAAATGTCCCAATGCCGGCATTGTTGATAAGAACATCAAGCCTTCCCCACTCGGCACCGATCCAATCGAAGAAGGAGCGGACTTGGGCGGGATCCCGAACATCACAACGTCGCAGAACAAATGTATGCGAGCTTGTTGATTGATGAGAATTGCTTTCTGTGCCGTGACGTGAACACCCCGCCACCACGTGACCAGCTCCGACGAGGAGACGGGCCAATTCAAAACCTAGCCCGCGACTCGCTCCAGTTATGGCGATAAAACGCTTCGTGCTCATTCTTATAGATTCGGCGAGGTATCACTTTTTTTCTTCACTCGGGGACGGGCAATGGTTCGATTGATTCACCACGCCCTATTGAGCCCAAGCCTGCCCTTTTGGGTTTTCTGCGGCTTGCTGTTTGCTATCTTCCACGGTGCTCAAAAGCTCCAAACACGTGTCAAAGAGGAGAAAGTCGATGCGCAAAAGGTAGTTGATAACATCCAAATGAATACTGCTTGTTTCGAAGGATTCCTGAATATTGTTCTGAAGCCGATGCAAATGGTTATAGTGGAGTTCTTTTCCTTCCCGCTGGAGAACAGCAAACTCGTTTACAATCCTCTTGGCAAGGCTATTTTCGCGCGTTGAAAGAGCAATCACTGTCATCGAAAGGCGCTCTGCAACTGCTGAGTGCAATGACATCAGGTCGTATTTGCCTTCTGGCGAGAAGTCCCGGCCCTCCACGGCCGTAAGTTTGTATGCAAGCGGCACCATGTTCTTATCGATGATATCCCCGATCGATTCTAGGTTATTAACAATCAACAAAAACGCCGTGGCTTCGCGTATGTACTTTTCGGGAAGAGGGCGACGAGTGAACTCCACCAGGAATTTCGTGAATTCAGCAGTGACCATATCCACTTTCTTATCGCGCTCCAGGATAAATGGGATGACATCGAGATTTCGCTCGAAGAGGGCTTCTCTGATATTCAGCATCATCTCCTCGACAAATCGGCCCATTCGTGAAACTTCTCGCCTCATGGCTCCTAAGCTAACTTCGGGCGCGTCCGTGACTCTCAGCTCGAGGTACTTGGCTGTGACGGGCCCCTTGAATGTCTGCTGCGGGATCAATTTGAAACACAAACGCTCAAGCTGAGGAATGAACGGTACCGCCAGAAATGCCGTGATGACCATAAAAAGGGTATAGGTGTTAGCGACAGCTCGTGCGACAATATCAGCATCGGCACCCTCTCGCAATCCGTAGAAAAAGAGATACTTCGTCACCCACATGCCGAACGCTGCCAGCTGGGGAACAAAAGGAAGGAAGAGAATCACTCCGGCAACTTTATAGATAAAATGGGCTAAAGCAACACGCCTCGCTTCCGGACTTGCTCCAACAGCCGCAGCGAATCCCGTGGTACTTGCTCCAATAGCCGCACCGAAAAAGAAAGGGATCGTTTCCGGCAGGCTCAAAAGATCTTGCCGAGCCAGAGAGATGACGATCCCAACTATCGCCCCGCTGCTCTGTGCCAATGTTGTAAAAACGAAGCTTATGATGACAGCCCAAACGGGATGGTTGGCTAGGCCCTGCACCGCATCTGTGAACCAAGAGAAGAGCTTGAGGGGTGTCATTTGGTCTGTCATCGTTTTCATGCCGAGGAACACCAGACCGAAGCCCAGGATTGCTAGGCCTGCCGCTTGAGCTCTTCTCTTTTTCCTTTCCTGCCCGATCAGGTATGTAAAAAAGCCAACAGCAACGGCGGGGAGCGCATAACTAAATAAGTTCAGCGCAATCAATTGCGCTGTGATGGTGCCGCTTATCGCCGCGCCGAGAATCACTCCTACAGAGTTCGCAAAGGTCACAAAACCAGCGCGAACAAAGGACATAAGAATCGCCGTAGTAGCTCCACTACTTTGTGTCAGCGTGGTGAGCGCAAAACCCACCAACATGCCTCGAAGTGGCGTGCGAGTGAGATCGGCAAAATTCTCTCGCAGATTGCTGCCGGTCAGAGATTGCAAGCCCTCCGAAGCGGTTTTCAAACCGTACAGAAAGATCGCCAATCCGCCAACCAAACTGAGCACAAGCATGGTTGCCCAGTTTGCGTCTTGGACAATGAGTTCGAGGCGAGTGTAAATGATTTCGTCAGCGCCAGGACGATTCTGGAACATGATGAGACTGTAGCGTCCTGGCTGATCGCCCCCAAAAATCTCAAAACCGACGAACCCCGCCTCATCCGTGATCGCTGCGTGGGGGTAGATCTCCATGTGCTGATAAGTTCCCTCAGGTTCCGACACCACAATCGGCGTCAGACGGATCCCAGGAATGGGCTCTTTCGTCACTTCGTCAGTGACAAGAAACTGAACCGTATGGCTTGTTCCTACCGTTAAAAATGTGACCTGGCGCGCTGAAGAGGCGATTTCCACGATCGGCACGGGGGTAAGCTGGATTCTGCGCGTGATTGGCGCGGTGGCTTCTCGAATGTGCCTGTACTGAATACGTGTTGTTTCCGTTTGCCTTGTGACACTAGACGTCGTCTGCTCTGAGGCCCATGATGAGAAACCCACCACCCAACAAAGGACAACCAGCGCCACCAAACGCATGCCAGACAAACTTCCCCTTTCAGAAAACAGCTGCTGTGCCATGTGTTTCGATCTTAAGAGCATAAACAACTGAGATTGACGGGACCGCTTGAAGCCGTCAACAAAAAGTGACTAATCAGATACTCAAAATCTGTAACTAGAGTCGACACCAGTGAAGTTGGTGCGCTGGCAATCGGCAAAATATGCCATACCCAGCTCAACCAAGCCACCACAAGCAGGCTAACGAAAATGCTTCTTCCTTTGATACAAGAGTTGCGACCGAAACAGTGGACAAAGAATCTTCTGCTCTTCGCGGGTATCGTCTTTTCTCGTCATGCCACTGAGGTCGATCGCCTCGGGCGAGCAGGCTTCGCTTTTGTCCTTTTCTGCGCCCTTTCCAGCGCCGTGTATGTCATCAACGATCTGGCGGATCTTGAGGCCGACCGGCAGCACCCAACGAAGAAGAGACGCCCTTTGGCATCTGGTGCGCTGTCCCCATCAGTCGCAATCCTCACGGCTATTGGGCTTACGGTCTTTGGTATCGCCGGAAGCTATCTCCTCAATCAAGGATTCGGAGCCCTTGCAACGAGCTATTTTATTCTGATGTTAGCGTATTCGTTATATCTCAAGCATCTCGTTATTCTCGACATTCTCATTGTGGCAATCGGTTTCGTCATGCGAGCCATCGGCGGAATATGGGGAATCGAATACCCAGGAGAGCGGATTGCCATCACCCCGTGGTTTGTGACGTGCGTCCTCTTTTTGGCTCTTTTTATCGCGATATGCAAGCGTCGTCACGAGCTGCTCCTTCTCACCGAAGAAGCTACGACTCACCGCCCGGTCCTCGGAGATTATTCGCAGGCGCTGCTTGATCAGATGGTGAGCGTGACCACAACTGCTACGGTGCTGTCTTACGCGCTTTACGTCACTATTGGCGTCAATCCGGAAGCTGTTCGCCATCACGACGCGATGATTTTCACACTCCCTTTCGTGATTTACGGCATTTTTCGCTATCTTTTCCTCGTCTACAAACGCGACGAGGGGGGGGCGCCTGAGCTTATGCTGTTGCAAGACCTTCCGATGCTCATCAACATCGGCCTGTGGCTTGCAGCCATGTTTTACATCTTCTATTTGTGAGCAGTGGCGTGACCTTCGTGAGCCAGCAATCAAGGATCGCGTATAGCTTCTCCCTTGGCATGATCGCGTTTACCTCGCTGGTGACTGCCAGCTCTGAGGCAACTGAGCCGCTGCGCATGGTAGCATCGTCAGCGTTGGTTGGGGAAGAGGCCACTCCCCCGCCGTCGTATCTGGAGCAGGGTTTATGGGCTATCCTTGTGATCGGGGCCATCATCGTCGCCTTCATGGCGTTCCAACTCTATCGCCGGTGGCAGGATTTTCAGGAACAACAGGAACTTGCCGACGCCACATTTGAGGCCAGCGTGCTTGCGGAAGTGTATGGCGCCTCGGCAAAGACTGAAGCGCGCCTGGCCGAAAACGTCTCTGAGGAGATCCCACTCACTCAGCATGTTTCTCCAAGTTTGAACCCTCTCTCCGAGCCAAAGGTTGGCTGGCTACAAGCATTTGAAGGCTCATGCGAATTTGTTCTGCACCAGTTGAGGAATGCGGGGCTTTTGGAGAGAATTGAAAGCTACATCCCGCTTCATGGGAATCCTAGCGGAGCAGCAGTGCTCATTCTCAAGGATAAGAAACGAGTTCTTCTTATCCCCTATTACGAGACAGAGATCTTCACCGAGCGGGAGCTTCGGCAGTACGACGCCCTGATTTTCGTCTCGCGGTCAGGGCGAGGCGTTTTCATTCAGAGCATCGAATCTCTGATCGCCGACAAGTTTTCATCATAGATCGAAAATCAGAACCGAACCGAGTCAGTATAATCGTGAAAGCGATGACAACCTTTACGAAGGAGTTGTACGTCACTAGCTGCATGTCAGCATGCAAAACGTACAAAAGTGAATGAAGATTCTCATCCGCTGGCTAAGCTCAATAAAACTGGGAATCTCTCTCATAGCAGCAGTCGCTATTGCGTGCATTTGGGGCTCGCTTATTGCTGCTGACCCGAAGCAGGGGGTGGATCATGCCGTCGTCAACGTCTTCAGCGCGCCGTGGTTTCTAGTCCTTGTCGCCCTCCTTGCACTCAATCTTGTGCTTTGCTCTTGGGAGAAAACCTGGCAGGCGCTGACGCTGCCCAAACGTACGCACTTTGCCGCTTCGAAACAGTTTTTTGAACAGCTTGGGGTTGCGGCAGTCGTTGAACGGCCCGAGCGGCCGGAGCAACTGCAGCAGCTATTGAGGCGCCACTTCTTTTTTCTGAGTCGTCAAGGAAACTCTTTTTACGCTCAAAAAGGTGTCCCCGGCCGATGGGGAGCAACGACTATTCATATTGGGCTCCTCTTGGTCATGGGGGCGACAATCGTGCGGGGATTAGCCTCTGCCCTTGGACTAGGCATCTATGATGCCAACATTATTGCTAACGAAGGGGATGTCGCCCGACACTACTTTACGAGGAAGGACCGATTGGCGCCTGCAACCGGGCCGAATTTGCGGCCACATGCTCTTCCATTTTACTTCAAAGTTCTGGATTTCAGTGTTGAGAACTACCCAGGCAGCTCCGTCGTCAAAGACTTTCGATGTTTGATCGAGGCTGGTGAAGCGGAGCAGCCGCGGATCGCCTTGCTCACGATGTCATCGCCCTTTTACTTTCGGGGGGTGAAGATTACCCTCAATAGTTACAGTGAGAACCCAGCGCGTCAGCGCCCAACGTATCTTGTCGTCGACCAGGTGACGAGCCAGAGTCAGGAAGTCGACGTAGCTGATGGCGACGCAGTTCTTCTCTCTCTCGTCCCAAGGTACGATTTCTTTTTGGAGATCGTGACAAGTGGCTCCCAAAAAATCTTTCGCATTTTAGACCTAGGCCAGCATCGCGTCATCCAAGAAGGGGACGTTTCAGGCGGCCCAGCTTTAAGAAACGCCCCGATGGAACGAATGATCGCTGAGGCGAAGGAATTGCCTGAAAGCATTTTCTTAGTACGCGCTGCGGCTTTACGTGCCGCAGGAAGCAATGCGGCTGCGAAAGGAGAGGCGCGAGACGGCCAGATCATAGCCCTGCACTATAAAGAGGGACAATTCGTTGAGCAAGTGTGGATCGCCGAATCTGAAACAACCATTTCTCTTGGCAATCGCTGGCTGCTTTGCCTCCGTAGCCAAGAAGACGAGCGCACGACAGAGAGTTCAGCGGCTTCTTCACGACTTTGGATCGCAAAGCAGGGTGATTCGAACACATCTGGCCAGCTCGTACTGACCTCTGATATCACTTTAGTCGAAATAAGGGAGAATGAAGCAAAGCTCGAGTTGATCTCCAAGTTTCCAGAGAGTCCTGCGTCCCTGTCGTCATCTCGTTTCGACGCCCAAACTTCACCCGCATCTTCTCGATTTCAGGTCATTGAGAGCACTCCTAGAGCGTCTTACACTGTGTTTCTGGGTCTTATGTATGATCCCGCTCTTCCCTGGTTTTACCTTGGATGTGGCGTCATTTTCCTAGGGATGGCTCTCGCTTTTTCAATGGTGCACCGCGAACTGTGGTTCTGGTACGACCCAGAATCAGGGTATCTGTATTGTGGGATGCGTTTTTACCGAAGAGAATCCGCTCGGGGATTACGGGAGTTTTGGAAGATCGTTCACAGCGCCGCTTCGCAAGGTATGCATTGTGACCCGACAGTGGAATTTACACCGGAACGGGCTACCCGAAAGGTGACAGAGTGAGAACAACACAACAAAAATCTCTGAGTTCCAACTACGACGGTGGTTTGTGTGTGCTTGCTGTTGAACCTGGGAGCCTGGCAGAATGGCTAGGGATTGAGCCGAACGATCGCCTTGTCGCTATTAACGGAAGGCCTGTTCGCGACGTTCTAGACTACTGGTATTTTGGCGCGTCGGGTCGAGTCACTGTGGAGTGGTTGTCTCACCGAACCAATGAGCTTCACCGAAGAACAATTAGAAAGAGTCCGCAAGAACGCCTCGGACTTGAGCTTGAGCCTTTCGAAATCAAGCGTTGCAACAATGCTTGCGTTTTTTGCTTCGTGCATCAGCTTCCCAGGGGGCTGCGTCCAGAGCTTTACATAAAGGATGAAGACTATAGGCTCTCGTTTCTTTACGGAAACTATATCACTGGTACGAGCTTGTGCGAGGATGACATCAACCGGATTTTGGAACTGCGTCTGTCGCCGCTCTTTTTTAGTGTCCACGCGACGGATCTGGAGATCAGACGACAGCTATTAGCCAATCCAAATGCCCCTGCGATTATTCCTTTGCTGCGCAGACTCACGGAGAACGGTATCGCCGTTCACACTCAAATCGTTTTGTGTCCTGGTTACAATGACGAAAAGGTTTTGGAGAAAACAGTCTTTGATTTGGCAGAGCTTTATCCTGGCCTTCGTTCAATTGCAGTCGTGCCCGTGGGCTTGACAGCTCATCGCCACCGGCTCCCACGACTTTCGGCCGTGACTGCCGAATATGCCCGAAGTTTTCTTCCTGTTTGCAAGCAGCTCCAAGAAAAAATGATAGCAAAGTTGGGCTTCCCTCTGCTGTTCCCGAGCGATGAATTCTATCTCATTGCTGGCGAGCTCCCCCCAAGCTACGAAGACTACGACGAGATCCCTCAGTTGGAAAATGGCGTTGGCATGCTCGCTCAGTTTTATCGCTCATTACCGGAGGTCTTGGAAGCACTCCCCTCGCGGTTGTCCAAGCCAATGAAGGTCGTTGCAATCACCTCGACTTTAGGATACAAAGTCATTGAACGCCTTCTTAGTGAGCTCACCAGCAGAGTGGCGAATCTTCATATTCACGCGGACGTCAGGGAAAACTCTCTCTTCGGATCTGGCATCACGGTGACAGGCCTTCTGCCGGGGAGAGATTTCCTGGCTGCCATCACAGATAACCCTGACGCAAACCTCTACTTGATACCGGAAAATGCGCTCCGCCCTTGGGATATGAGGTTCTTGGATGATATTCAGCTTACGGAACTCCAAGAAGCCAGTCAGCATCGAGTCCGCGTCGGCGGCAGCAGTGCATGGGGCTTTGTCGAGCCAATCATCGCTACGGCGTCGGAGTAGACTAAACCTTTTTTCGAAGGCGCGATGGCAAAATCCCGAGTTGTTCGCGATACTTGGCAACGGTCCTTCGCGCCAGGTTAATCCCCTTCTTTTTCAAAATCTCGACAATGCGCTGATCGCTTAGAGGGTTGGATGGGTCCTCTTTTTCAATGAGATCTGCAATGAGCTGTTTCACCGTTGTATTGCTGGCATCCTCGCCACTGTCGCTTTGGATGCCGCGACTGAAAAAGAACTTCATGTCGAAGGTGCCCCGCGGAGTCTCAATGTATTTTCCGCTGGTAACACGTGCGATCGTTGATTCGTGCATTCCTACGACGTCGGCAACTTCGCGTAAAGTGAGAGGCTTGAGGTGCGAGATTCCCTTATCAAGGAAATCTCTTTGGTGCTCGAGTATCGCCTGGGCTACGCGAAGCAACGTGTTTTTCCGGCGCTCAAGATTCCTAATCAACCATTCGGCGGATTTTAACTTCTCCCGTACAAATTTGCGGTCTTCTTCCCTTGGGAGTTTCTCGGCTTCTTCGGCGACGCGTTTGTACCGTGGGCTGATACGAAGCCCGCTCAGAATCCCGTCGTCGACGTAAATGTAGTAGTCATCATCTATTTTTTTAACTATGATGTCAGGCCGGATGTAGTGCGGAGCCTCAGTACTGTACGCTCGTCCCGGGCTAGGCTCCAAATCGGAGATTAATCCAATCAGCTCTCGGACCTTTTCCTCGTCGATCTTCAAGTCTTTCGCTATCTTTTTCACATTTTTGTTCATCACATCCTTGAGATGTTCTCTCACGAGACGATAAGCCAGCGGATCGTCAACGCGGCGATGCCGAAGTTGGATCTCGAGACACTCAGCGAGAGAGCGTGCTCCAATTCCGGGGGGCTCGAGGGTCTGGACGTAACTCAAAGCCTTCTCCACTTCCTCTGTTGGCACACGTAGGTCTTTCGCAATGTCATCTAAGGGAACTCGCAGGTAACCATCATCATCAAGAGCCTGAACAATGTACTCGGCAATTGCTCTCACCTTATCACCGATCGGCAAAAGCCTCACTTGAAAGAGGAGATTGTCGCGTAGACTTTGAGGAGCTGCGACGAAATCTTCTAAATCTCGTTCCTCCTCGTCTCCTTCACATCCGACAATGCTCCGCGATGGTATCGGGTAGGAGTCGTCGTAAACACTCTCCCACTCCACATCGACATCGTCAAAGTGTGCCGTTTCCTCCTTTGAATAGACGCTTTTCTCGCCTTCTTCGTCGTTCGACTGAGACTCAACGTCTTCCTGCGACACCTCACTCTCCCCTGCAGACACACTTTCCTGATCACCAGGAGCAAGCTCCTCGTCGTCGATTTCCCCAGTGACCTCCAAAAATGGATTTTGAGTTGCCTCCTCGAGGACCATCTGCTCAAGTTCTGCAGTGGGCAACTGCAAAAGATGAAGGGCTTGCTGCATGAGTGGAGTCATCGCAAGCCGCTGCGTTAGCTTTTGAACTTGATGCAGCGATATGGCCATGTCTATCGTCTCTTCGGTACGATCAACGTGTTGTTAGGATATTGCCCCGCCACCATAATAAACTTTCAGGGAACACCCATAAGGTACTATAAGATCAACACTTGTAATATCTGATTTCATCAACACGCTACACCAAGAAGCAAATAATATGCCACACAAAGAGTCAAGAGAAAAGCCAGCCGATGCGGTATTTGCGCGTAAGCTAATCGCCACGGGGGGCTTACTTACTGCGCTTCTCTTCGCGGGGGTTGGGTTTTGGGCTACCTTTTCGCGGTATGCCTCAGAACAGGCAGCAGCCGAGTCCGATCGACTTACCCAGCGACAAATGCTGGCTCAAGCGCGCGAGCTCGCAGTGCTCAGTCTTCGCTACAACCGCTGCAATGGCTATGCCTACTATTTTTTAGGCTCAGTCGAGCTTCTTCTCGAACGCTATAGCCAGGCTATCGAAGTCCTTGAACAAGGGCGTCGCTACATGCCCCACCTCACCCAATTGCTCAAGCTCCTCGCCCAAGCTTACTATTTTGCGGACAAGGTCGACAAGGTTGTGGCCACTCTTGACGCCTACCTTACCATGGATCCTGCCCCTAAGGTGGGAGGCGATAACATCTTGAGAATGTGGTCCCAAGCTTTAAGCCAGTCGAGGGAATTTGGCCGAGGAACGATTGCCCTAGCTCGAGCGAGCACCTACGACACGTATCGGGAGGAAATCCTTCAAACGAGAATTCTCAATTCAGTGCTGCTCAACCAAACTCTAATGGCGGATTATTATTATCGCGGCTTTAAACATGCGTGTCCTAAGAAACCACTTGAACCAGTCGCCCTTTTCAGTAGCGCCTTGGCAGCTAATAAAATGGACACACTCATTCGCTTCCTCGAACTCAATCGGCTGCGCGGCGAAATGGATGCGACTTCAGAGAAGATCCTTGCCATGGGCTATGCAAAGCAAGGTCGTCTCCACGAGGCCCTGATTGTTCTTCAAACAGCTGCGCGGATGGCACCAAACGATCCAGAGTTGGCTCTCTTCCTCGGCGACCTCTACTACCAACTCGGAGATGCCGCAAAAGCGCGCGGTAGCTACAGACGCCACTTACAATTAGCGCCCGAAAGTAAATTCCGTAAAGACCTTCTTCAAAAATTTCCTGACCTTGAGGAGCAACTTTCTGAAACGCCTACTCCGTAATCACTTTGTGTAAGGGATAATGTGAAGTCAGCTCCTCAACGGCTGCCCTGATTTCCCTCTTGAGCTTTTCATCTCCAGGATTGCGCAAAATCTGGACAATCCACTGCCCGATTCGACGCATTTCATCTGCTCCCATTCCACGCGTGGTGAGGGCAGGAGTCCCCACCCTGATCCCGCTTGTCTCTGCGGGCTTGCGCTCGTCAAAGGGGATCATATTTTTGTTCACAGTGATTCCCGCCTCGTCGAGTGCGGCTTCAGCCTGCTTCCCAGTAATCCCCAGAGCCGACACATCCACCAAAAGTAGGTGGCAATCCGTACCGCCGCTCACAAGACGCAGACCGCCGCGAACAAATTCTTCCCCCAAAACCTTGGCATTCTCGACAACTTTCCGGGCGTACTGCTTGAATGCAGGACGCAAGGCTTCGCCCAAGCAAACCGCCTTTGCCGCAATGACATGCATGAGGGGCCCACCCTGGATTCCTGGAAAAACCCACTTGTCGATGGCTTTGGCATAAGCCTCTTTACAGAGGATGAGTCCCCCCCGTGGGCCTCGCAACGTCTTGTGAGTGGTTGTGGTCACAATGTCGGCGTGGGGAACGGGAGAATCGTAAACACCTCCCGCAACAAGACCAGCATAGTGCGCCATATCCGTGAGGAAAATGGCGCCCACTTCTCTGGCGATCTCCGCAAATTTGGTAAAGTCAATCTGACGAGGATACGCACTCGCACCCGCGATGATCATCTGAGGTTTGTGCTCACGGGCAAGGGCGGCAAGCTGGTCGTAGTCGATGGTTTCTGTATCGCGGCGAACCCCGTAGGACACGACATTGTAATAAATACCTGAAAAATTGACCCTCGAGCCGTGCGTCAGGTGGCCTCCGTGCGCAAGGTCCATCCCCAAGATCGTATCGCCGGGCTTCAACTGCGAGAAATACGCCGCCATGTTGGCTTGGGCACCGCTGTGCGGCTGAACGTTTGCATGATCCGCACCAAAAAGCGCCTTTGCTCGCTGAATAGCCAGACTCTCAGCGACATCGACATTGACGCAGCCGCCGTAATAACGACGCCCCGGAAGCCCTTCAGCATATTTATTGGTGAGGACGCTTCCCTGCGCTTCTAGGACCGCCTCGCTTACAAAGTTTTCGCTCGCAATCATTTCTAACGTCGTAGCTTGCCGACGATACTCTGCTTGGATGGCTGAGTAAAGTTCCGGATCTGAGTTTGCCAAGTAGGACTTATCCATCTTTCCCCTTTCTCTGCGTGAACAAAAGCTCGTATGATCTTTTGCTTACTCGTCGAGCGCGAGCGCTTTGCGTAATTCTGCTGTCACCAGCTCGATTTTTTCAATCCGCCGCGAGTGTCGGTCGCCCTCAAAAGGAGTTTCAAGCCACTTTTCGACAATTTGCGAGTTCAATTCCGGGGACTGTTCCCGAGCACGAAGAGCGAGGCAGTTCGCGTCGTTGTGCCGCCGACTCATCTCGGCCGCGAAGAGATCTGTCGCTAGAGCACATCGCACCCCCGGGACACGATTCGCAACGATGCTCATTCCGATCCCGCTTCCACAGATAAGAATGGCTCGATCAACTTGGCGCCGGACCAACAAACTGACAGCTTTGACAGCATAGTCGGGATAATCCACCGAACAGCTTCCGTCCGTGCCGCAATCAACGATCTCGTGACCAAGCGCCTTAAGAACTTTGACAACGACCTCTCGCATGGGGGCCCCAGCGTGATCGTTCGCAATGGCTATCTTCATTGCACCAACTCCTACCCTACCTTGCTGAGAATAGCGAGGCGATTGCCGCCCTCAATCTGAGCATAGTGACTCAGGTTGGGAAAATTCGACTGAACGCAAAGTCGAAGTGGGTCAAGAGAGCTCGGCCCTTTCATCGTCTTGAAGCTGACGTTGGAGGACTGTCCATACCAGCCACAAGCAGTAAATCGCGCTGAACCATAAGAACGACCACCAGAGGGGTTGGACAGGGAGTCGATAACGGCCAAATTCCGTGAATTGGACGGCCGCATGCACTGCCATGTGGTAGAACACCGTACCGCAAATGAGGAGAACAGCAAGTACGGCTTGAGCAAAACGCCAGTGCGTAATAATAAACACGACAGTGGCAATAGCCATCACCCATGGGATAGCTTGTTGCCTGCTGGGTTGGGTCCAGAACCAGCCATCAAGATGCCCGTAAACAGTTCGCACCACAGGTGTCACCCTTACGAAGGTATACTGGGGCAGAGGTGGCGGAAGACCGTTGGCCTGAATCGGTCCCTCAGCATAGCAATCAACAAGATAAAATGACGGCTCCGACCACATGAGTTTCCATGCATTAGCGACCTGATGCAGATACGCTTTAAAATATCGACGGAGCAAATACTTATCGATCTCTTTATACTTTATAGACAACTCCCACAAGGGGCTCCCTGTTTCCTGTGACAAGTTGCCACTGATTGCGTCGAAAACGTTGATCCAGTTGCCGCCTCTTTTTTGTTTCTCCTCCACATAGCGGTCCCTGAGTATTCCGTATTCCGCGGGCGCCATTTCCATAAAGGCACCCGTGTGATTCGTCAGCGATGCCCCGAGTTGGTGCGACAGCCCCCAGTGACCTGTAAAATGATAAACATTGGCAGACCAAATGAAGAGAGGGAGATTCCAAGCAAAGCAATAGATGCCATGCCAAATTAACGTCTCCCGAAGAGGTCGAGCAATTCTATCCTGTCTGGTTTTCCATGACAATAAAACACCAAGTACAGTGAAGTACCACGGAAGCAACTGAAAGGATGGGCGAACAAGAATCCACATGCCTGTTGCAAGGCCTAAGAAAAGTGCTTCAAGACGTTTGCCACGCCGCCATGCCCAAAGGTGCCATCCTAAAACAAAGATGGCCAAAGCCCCGCCGAGAAATTCGGTAAGTGGTACTGCTTGCAGGGCCAAAAAGTAACGATCGAGCAAGTACGATGCGGCTCCGAGTGCTGCGATTGTTCGATGGCGCGCAATTGACAAAAACAAGGCATATAGCCCTAAGGGGATCAATGTGCCAATCACAAACTGGCAGGCCACCACAGCCTCCCAATTCTTATCACCTGCCAGGCTGAAAACGAGTGCCAAAAATGCTGGAAAACCTGGCGTCCGGAACGAAAAGGATGGGTGAGAAAGGTTCCCCTCCCGGAGGGCATTTGCCAGATTCCAATATCCCCAAGCATCAGGAAAAACATTTGGCTCGGAATGACGCCAAAGGCTATAATTCCATACACATGTTATTGCCAAAACAACCAGGATGGCACCGTGCGGCTGCAGCCATCGTTGCCACATCGACATCAGCCAGTGTCGTAGGGCTGAAAGGCGTTCGGCTTGATTCAATGGAGACCCTGTAGAGCCTTTCTCAGTTTGCGGTGGCGATTGCGCAGTTCTTCTTTTTTTTCGGCTCATGTTTCTCCTCTCATTTGGCTAATTCGCTCCCGGACTTTTTCCATCGGAGATGCGTCACAACCAAATCACCCAAAGCGCAAAGAAAGAACACGAAGAGGGAAAACCACAAGCCCTGCACGGGAAGCTTGTATCGACCGAATTCCGTAAACTGTACGAGGACATGCACCACCATGTGATAGAATATGGTTGAAACCATGCATGCGATCACAAGTCGTGACCAAACACCTCGATAAACGGCAATAAAAAGGCCGGCCCCTCCAATGAGAAGAATCCACGGCATCACGCGCAAGAGCGTGAGATTGTCCCACACGTACTCCTCTATCGGTCCGTAAACAGATCGCGTTAGCGGATTATGTACGATGAAACGGAACAACGGTGTTACCTCAGCCGGACGCCCCGTAGCGTACGGATCGGTGAGATCCGTGATATAGCGAGAATCCTCCGTCCATATCCTGTCCCACGCCTTAGCGACTTGCGACAGGTAGCGTTCAGGATAGTGCCATATCAAATAGCTGTTGATTTCTCGGAACTTTAGTGAAAGTTGCCACAAAGTGCAACTTGTGGCCTGAGCAATTCTCCACCCCTCTTGATCGAACAGGTTAATGTGGTCTCCCCCTCGCTTATCTCGCTCTTGAACATACATGTCACGAATGAGGGCATAGTCGTCCGGAGCCAACTCCATGAAAGAACCTGTATGGTTGGTCATTGAGGCTCCTAACTGCAATGACGGTGCAAACACTCCAGTGTGACGCCACACCATAAATGACCACCAGCCGACGGTCAGCGCCAGAACGGCGAGATAAATGACAAGCCATTGAAGGAGCAAACGACGGCGGCCATGCCAATCCGGGGAACGCCAGCAAAGTACCAGAGCCACAAAAGTCCACCAGGGGTATAGATACTGAAAGGTGGGTCGAATGAGAAAATTGATGGCCGCTACAGCTCCGGCCCCAAGGGAAGCCCACACTCGTGATGAACGTAACCCGACCACGAACGCCACAAGAGCGGCGAGAACAGTATATCCGGACAAGAACTCGGTGAGCGGAACGGTCTCAAGCCCCAGGCTAAAACGATCGAGCAGATAAGAAAGAGCCGCTGTTGCCGCGATCCACTTCCTCTCAGTGATTTGGGCAAAGAGGACATAGAGGAGCAGTGGGACGGTCGTGCCAAGCAGAACTTGTACCAGCACCACAGTATCAAAGTTCTTCCACCCGCTTACAGTGAAAATCGCGTAGAGAAAAGCGGGATATCCAGGCGTGCGAAATGTGAAGCCGGAATGCCACTGGCCGTCGCGGATGGCTTCCGCGAGAAGTGTGTAGCTCCCAGAGTCCGGAAACACATTGGGAGCCGCGTGAGCCATAAGAAAGAGGTGCCATAGGACACTTACCCCCCAAACAAATGGCCAGAGAGGAATGCGCTGGGTGAAGAGTCGAAATCGCAGCGTCCAATAAACTGTGGCGCCAAGAAGCCCTTCACCCTGGCGGGGAGGTCTCTTTCCCATCCTGGACATATCAGTCGAGGTAAGAAGCCGAGAGAGTGAGCATCTCTTCAGCAGGCAAGCGCCCTTCGCGAATGAGCCGTTCCATGAATTCCCGCAAAACAATCTTTCTGCGTTCGATGCCCGACTCACTAAGCGCTGCCTCAACAAGCTCGCGCGTCTCTTTCAAGGTGACCGCCCGAATTGCCCTCTTCACCGCTGGTACATTCACAGCACTCATCGAAAGCTCGTGGACGCCAAGGCCCACCAGTAAGAGAGCATAGAGCGGATCGGCTGCCGCCTCGCCGCATACACTCACCCTAATGGCAGCATCTTCAGCAGCTTTCACAATATTCTTAATCAGCCTCAGGACAGCTAGGTGAAGAGGCTGATAGAGATAAGCCACGGATCGATTCCCACGGTCGACAGCGAGAGTGTATTGGATAAGATCATTCGTCCCGATCGAAAAGAAATCACATTCCGCTGCCAACTCATCCGCTAAGATCGCGGCCGACGGGATTTCTACCATGGCACCGATTTCAATGTTGTTGCAGCCTTGGTAACCTTCTTGGCGTAGCTCTTCCATAACTTCCGCAAGGATCGCTTTGACCCGGCGGAGTTCATCGACCCCCGAAATCATCGGAAAGAGAATTTTAGCATTCCCGAGCGAGTTGGCGCGTAGGATGGCTCGCAATTGCGGTCGGAAGATCTCTGGGTGCTTGAGACAAAGACGAACCGCACGAAGTCCCATAAAAGGATTGAGTTCTTGTGGACGGCTTGAAGCACCGAAAAACTTATCCCCACCCACGTCAAGTGTTCGAAAAGTCACCGGATGGGGATAAACGCGTTCAGCAACCTCCTTATAGACTCGGTACTGCTCCTCCTCTGAAGGAAGATCCGAACGATTCAGAAAGAGAAACTCTGTGCGAAACAATCCGACTCCTTGCGCCCCATGGAGTTTCACATGCGAGACTTCATCAGGAAACTCAATGTTAGCTCGTAGAACAACTGAGTAACCTTCCAGGGTCTCCGAAGGCAGCTCCCGAATCTCTTCGAGCTCTCGTTCTAATGCATCAAACTCAGCTTGCTTCCGCGCATAAGCACGGAATGTTTCGTCCGTTGGGAAGACGATGACTTTCCCGGAGATCCCATCGACAATAAGCGGTGCCCCCTCCTTGACAACGTCCATGATTCCTTCGACCCCAACCACCGCCGGAATCTCTGTCGCTTTGGCAATAATCGCGGTATGCGAAGTGGGTCCTCCTTTTTCAAGCGCTAATCCGATAACATGTTCTCGCAAAAGGTTTTCAGTCTGACTTGGAAGCAAATCCGTTCCCACCAAAATTGTGTCCGGCGCGAAAGCGGAGTGGACCGAGACGGCTTGTTCGTTAAGATTTCTAAGTACCCTGAGGGCAACGTCCCGAAGATCAGCTTCTCGCCCGCTGAAATACTCGTTGTCGAGTTGGCGCAGCATCGCCAAGTACTCATTGATGCGTCGCGCAAAAAGATACTCAGCGTTCTTTTTCTCGGCACGGATAAGCTCGACCGTTGCATCGATCAGCTCGACATCCTCAAGCACAGCGAGTTGCGGCGTGTAAATCTCTGCGTGCTTTTCGTCAAGTGCTTGAGCCATTTTCTCACGCAGGGCTGCTATCTGCTGCCGCGAAAGCTCCACCGCTCGAAGAAAACGCTCAACCTCAAGTTCGACCTCATCGGGATTGATCTCTTTAGCTTGGGTGCGGATCGAACCGAGACTTGCACAAAGGTAAGCGCGACCGACAGCGATCCCGGGTGAGACCGGAATTCCACGGAGAATTTTTTCTTCTGGTATCATTTGTGTGTTTTCAGTAGACTGCCGAGTAAGGTGCAGTCAATCTTTTCGCTGACTAACAGTACGACGAAAGCCACAGAAGAAAGTCCTAAAAATGCAAGAAGCTTTGGGGCTGATTGAAACACGTGGATACGTGGGACTCGTTGCCGCCACCGATGCTGCGGCAAAAGCCGCCCAAGTGCGCGTTGTCGCACGCCAAAAGGCGGATGGTGGTCTCGTTACGATTTTTTTCCACGGTGACGTTGCCTCGGTGAAAGCCGCTGTCGATGCTGGCGCGCAAGCTGCACGCGCTGTGGGAGAACTTATTTCGGCTCATGTCATTCCGAGACCAGCGGAGGGAATTGATTCTCTTGAAGGTCCGCCTCTGACTGAGGTCGCTGCCGTACGGGAAAGCAAACGCACCCGCAATACCGGTCCGAACAACTAACTTCACGCTATACAGATGGACTCGACTATCAAAAAGTTGCAAGAGCCGTCCTCGTGTTTGGCCATCATTGCGGGTGGCGGCGATTTTCCGAAGCTTATTGCTCAGGCAGCCAAAGGGCAAGGAATGCGGGTGACTGTCATTGCTGTCCGAGGATTCGCGGACGAAGCCTTGGCCTCTCTTGCTGACGCCTGTGAGTGGGTGGAACTTGGTCAAGTTGATCAGGCCTTGCACTTGATGAAAAAGCACGGCGCGACTCATGTCATCTTGGCAGGACGAGTTCCTCACACCTCTATCTTTCAATATCGTCATTTTGACTGGCGCGCCATCAAACTTTTGGCACGAGCTGCCAATAAGAAAGCAGACTCACTCCTTGGGATACTCTCTCAAGAACTCGAGAATGAGGGTTTTGTCGTTCTGGATTCCAGCTTGTTGCTCAAATCCCTGATGCCTGCTCCTGGACTTCTCACACCCCATCGCCCACTTTCGGATGATGAACTAGCGGATGTCGAGTTTGGCTTTCCCATCGCGAAAGTCGTAGCCGGCCAGGACATTGGACAAACAATTGTGGTCAAAGACAAAATGGTTGTTGCCGTTGAGGCCGCAGAGGGAACAGACGAGTGCATTTTGCGCGCCGGATCCCTAGCTGGTCCTGGTTGTGTTGTTATCAAAGTCAGTAAGCCACAACAGGATTTGCGGTTTGACATCCCCGTCATCGGACGACAAACGATTGAAACAATGCGCCAAGCAGGTGCCAAAGCTCTCGCAATCTCTGCTCGGGAATGCCTCGTGTTTGACCGCGACGAAGTTGTCAATAAGGCCGAGGAATATGGGATTGCGATTGTCGCCCGCTGAAAAAATAAATTCCCCAATTTTGGAGTAGTAACCAGCGACGCAGCCAATCTGTGTGTTGGGGCGACGTAGCCAAGTGGTTAAGGCGGAGGTCTGCAAAACCTCTATTCAGCGGTTCGAATCCGCTCGTCGCCTCCACTTTCTATTAGACAAGAGCACCGCTTGACAAACACATCCCATTCCTCCTAGGAACTGACCGAAATCCCTAGGAGTCCATATTACGACTGATGTCGCCACGGAAACGTAAATCTACTCACGCAGAGATCATTCGCTCACTTTTCCCCGTCTTCCGAAGAGTTTTATCCCCGCGCCAAAGTCTCTGCTTAGAGCTGCATTACTTAGGGGGCAAAAGTCTGTCCGAAATAGGGCGCGAGCAGGGAATAAGTCGACAGGCGGTCCTTGACGCCGTTGTTCACGGGGAGCGGAGGTTACTTGAACTGGGGCAATGCCTTCAGGAAGCCGGGATTTCTCTCCCACAATACCTAGGCAGTCCCCCACCAGAACAATCATTTAAGGATCTACTGGAACGCCTCCGGGCACTCCGAGAACAGATCGCTCGCGAAGGGATTATCTACTCACCACGCTGGATCGTGGATGAACTTGAAGCAATAGAAGCGTCGCTTCGCCGCCCGCTCAGTCCGTAACCGCAAGACAGTTGTTTCCCCAGCCTAGAGCTTAACAACTCGGGCCTTGCCAGCAAGTCCTGCTGTCGCATTGCGCGTATCGACGACCAGCTTGGCTTTTGCTAAAATGTCCCTAAAGTCAATGCACGCATGATTCGTGACAATAACGACACAGTCGGCTTGCTGGAGTTCCTCATCAGAAAGTGCAACAGACTGCTCCTTGCGGCCCTCTTCATCAAGCAGAGGAACATAAGGATCGTGATACACAACTTCTGCCTTGAGGTCGCGCAGAAGCTTCATAATGTCGAGGGCAGGACTCTCACGCACGTCTTTGACGTTCGGCTTGTAGGCGACTCCAAGGATGAGAATCCGACTGCCATTAACAGGCTTTCTCTCCTCGTTCAAAGCCTTGATAACCTTATCGACCACGAAGTGCGGCATATACCCATTCACTTCGCTGGCCAACTCGATGAAGCGAGCTGTGTAATTCAGCGTTTTCAATTTCCAAGCGAGATAGTGCGGATCGATTGGGATGCAATGCCCCCCAAGACCAGGGCCGGGATAGAAGGCCATGAAGCCAAAAGGTTTCGTCGCGGCAGCCTGAATGACCTCCCAGACATCCAGCCCTAGCTTATCACACATCAATGCCATCTCGTTGACGAGACCAATATTGACACTGCGGAAGGTGTTTTCGAGCAGCTTCACCATTTCGGCGCAGCGGCTTGAACTGACGGGGATAACCTTATCGAAAATTATTGAGTAATACTCTACACACCGCCGCGTGCATTCCGGCGTCACCCCCCCGACAATCTTGGGGGTGTTTTTGGTCGTGTAAACTTTATTGCCCGGATCAACACGTTCGGGGGAAAAGGCAAGAAAGAAATCCCGCCCCACTTCGAATCCTGGCCGTGAAAACCTTGGGACAAGGAGCTCGTCGGTTGTTCCTGGGTAGGTCGTGCTCTCAAGAATGATGATTTGGCCTTGACGCAACCGAGGAGCAATCTGCTCCGCAGCCGCAACGATGAAAGAGACGTCGGGGTCTTTCGTCTTCCGCAGGGGGGTCGGCACGCAAATGCTGATGGCATCGAGCTCGCGAACGATGTCCCAATCGCTTGTTGCATGCAGCTTGTCCTGGCGAACGAGGTCGGCAAGCACATCGCTATCGACGTCTTCGATGTAGTTTTCCCCGCGCCCAATGGCGTAAACCTTTCGCTCATCAACGTCGATACCCCATGCGTCAAAGCCACTGCGGGCCATTTCAACGAGCAGCGGCAATCCCACATAACCAAGTCCGACAACGCCAACCTTCATACTCGATCTGCCCTTTCCCGAATCTTAGCCACAACCGATCCCTTGAAAAGAATTGGCACGACAAGTCACCATTGCATGCTTTACGTTTCCCTGGACTAGCTCATTCAATCGCTTGTATGGATTGACCATAACACTTGCTGGAAGGATTGAGGTTTCTGACGTGGACATGGACAATCTTCTGAGCGCTGTGAAGTTTGATGACCGTGGACTCATTGCAGCTGTAGTTCAGGATGCACGCACTGGAGAAGTTCTCATGGTTGCTTGGATGAACCGTGAAGCCTTTGAGCGAACCCTGAAAGAGAAGCGTGCGTGGTACTGGAGCCGTTCTCGCCAGAAGCTCTGGCTCAAAGGCGAGTCATCGGGTCACGTTCAGAAGGTCCACGAAATTCGGCTCGATTGCGATGGAGACGCTGTTGTCCTGCGCGTGGAACAAGAAGGCGGCGCCTGCCACACTGGCTACCGCTCGTGTTTCTACCGCAAAGCTGCGGATACCGGGTGGATTGAGGACGGCGAGCGCGTCTTCGATCCGGACGCAGTGTATAAGCGTAGCCAATAACGAATTGGTCTCGAAAGTTACCGACAGAACCAGGGATTCATGATAACCATTCACCCTACGAAAACGGAATTCGTGGAGAGAGCCCGGCGGGGCAATCTCATCCCAGTTTATGGTGAGCTTCTTGCCGACACAGAAACTCCTGTTTCGGCTTTCAAGAAGGTTGGCACCGGTCCCTATAGCTTTCTGCTCGAGAGCGTTGAGGGGGGCGAGACAGTTGGGCGATACAGCTTCGTCGGCATAAACCCACGCCTCGTTGTCCGTGCGAAAGGCAACCTTGTCGAAATCATTCGGCCCGATGCCGCACCAACGCGATTCGAGTCACAACAACCGATGGATGCCTTGCGGCAAATCATGCGCACGTACCATTTTGTTCCGGATTCATCCCTGCCACCCTTTTGCGGAGGAGCCGTGGGGTACGTGGCGTATGACGCGGTCCGTTATTTGGAGGAAATTGGCAATGCTGCCACCGATGACTTAGGACTTCCCGATCTCTATTTTATGGTCACGGGGACGGTCCTCATTTTTGATCACGTCCGCCATCGCCTGCAAATTTTGTCGAATGCATTAGTGGACGAGGCTCATCCTCCCGAAGCGGCTTATGCGCAAGCCGTGGAGAACATTCTTTCGTTGCGAGACCAACTTCGCGCTCCGTTACAAGCCACGCCGGTATCACCTGCTTCTGCGCCTGCATCCCTTGTGTCAAACTTCTCCCAGGAGGCTTTCGAGAAGGTTGTCGAGCGATGTAAGGAGTATATCCGGGCCGGCGATATTTTTCAGGTCGTCATCAGTCAGCGGTTTTCGGTTCCGCTCACAGTCCCTGCCTTTGATGTCTACCGTGCCCTTCGCGCCGTCAATCCCTCGCCGTATATGTTCTACCTGCAGTTCGATCATCTGGCGCTAGCTGGCTCAAGCCCTGAAATTCTCGTGAAGCTTTCAGGAGATCGAGTGCAGTTGCGCCCAATTGCGGGCACGCGGCGACGCGGCGCCACGCGCGAAGAGGACCTTGCCCTGGAGAGAGAATTGCTGGCGGACGAAAAAGAACGCGCCGAGCATATCATGCTTGTCGACCTGGGACGCAATGACTGTGGACGTGTCTGCGACTACGGAAGTGTCACCGTTGATGATCTCATGGTCATCGAACGCTATTCGCACGTCATGCATATTGTCTCGAACGTAATCGGGAAACTTAGGCAAGGACTCGACGCCTTTGACGTTTTCAATGCCGCTTTCCCAGCCGGAACAGTGACCGGCGCTCCCAAGATCCGGGCGATGCAGATTATCGAAGAGCTTGAACCCGTTCGTCGTGGCCCTTACGCCGGCGCCGTTGGGTACTTCAGTTTCAATGGCAACCTCGACAGCTGCATTACCATCAGGACTGTTGTCATTGCGGGTGAGAAGGCGTATATTCAGGCGGGCGCAGGGATTGTCGCGGATTCGGTTCCGGAAAACGAATATCGCGAGACGATTAACAAAGCAACGGCCCTCATGCGCGCGCTCGAAATTGCTCAAGCGGGTTTGGAGTAAGTCATGATTCTCGTCATCGACAACTACGATTCTTTCACCTATAATTTGGTGCAGTATCTCGGGGAAATTGTGCAATGGCCAGAGGTTGCTGAGGTTCTTCAAGGTGAGACCGAAATCCAGGTCGTCCGTAATGATAAAACGACTGTGGACGAAGTGGTTCAGGCAGCTCCGACGCATATTGTCATTTCACCGGGACCTTGCACACCAAACGAAGCTGGGATCTCCCTCGAACTGATTCAGCGCCTTGCCCCTTCCTCTCCCATCTTGGGAGTCTGTCTTGGCCACCAGGCAATCGGGCAAGCATTCGGGGGAAAAGTCACTCGTGCCCACGTCATCATGCATGGCAAAACAAGTCAAATTTATCACAATAATGATTCCCTGTTTCGTGACATCCCCTCGCCATTCGTTGCAACTCGGTATCACTCGCTGATTGTCGCACGCGAAGACTTGCCTTCGTGCTTGAAGGTGACCGCATGGACGGACGACGAGACGATTATGGGACTCCGGCACGAATGCTACCCGGTGTGGGGTGTTCAATTTCACCCCGAATCCATTCTCACCGAAGCAGGGAAGAGACTCCTGGCCAATTTTCTCATCATCGGCCGGCAAGCGAAACTCATTTCGAGCTAAGTATCACAAGCCGGCGGCCGCCTAGGGACTTATCGGTAGAGCTGCATGAGACGCGCGCGGGGATAATAATGGTTCAGGATATCGCTGTACGCATAGCCCTTCTCAGCCATGCTCCATGCACCCATTTGGCATAACCCAACGCCGTGTCCCGAGCCTCCACCTGAGAAAACAACTTTTTCGAGTTTCGCCCCTTTTCGGACTAAATCGACGACAAAGAGACCGCTGGGAAGATCAAACAGCTTCCGAATCGGGAGCTCTTTCTCAACGACTCGACTGCCACTGGTCGTCTCGATGAACAGCTTGCGAACACGTCCACTCGCCCTACGCTCAATGACTTTTATGTCGAGCGCTTCTGCGCCCAAACGCCTTTTTAGCTCCCCCTGGTTGAGCTCGTGCCTCCAGCGAAAATACTTTTGAGCATAAGAAGGAATCCTTCCATTCTGCGGGTTACAGAAACACGATGTAGGCGGGATTTCAAGAAACCTTCTTAGCTCTTCCTCGCGCCCAAAGCCTGGCAGCCGAGAGGGTTGAGCCACATCCCAGACAGGTTGTAAGCCAGCAATTGGCTCGCTGTCCCACACATCTTCTGCGCCAGCAGTGATTCCGCCACAGACATTGTGAAAGACAGCGTCCAACACCTGACCGCCGGCAACGAGAACCAAACCCCGCGTGGCTTCTACAGCCTCCATCATAGCGGAAGAAACCTCGCTTATTCCCTTGTAGGCCATGCAGTGCTCGCTGGCACATAACTCAAAGCCATCGTCCTTGTGACGTCCCAATCCCAACTTATGGATAACTTCACTGCGCGCAACGACAGCCTGAGCTTTTAAGGCCTCGAGGGGAGCATCTCCAATCTCAGCAGCAAGAACTCCGACCAGGTACTGTTCTAAAGGAAGCTCATTGACGATTTGGTTACTCCGACTGGCGGGCGCTACGATAATACGGCCCGGGTAAAGCCTGTTACGCAATTTTAGGTAGCTGTTTCCCTGCCTCTCGAGGATGAGCTCCTGGGAGACAGTAAAGCTCTCTCCCACCGAGTTTACCGCCACATGATTCCGATCAATGGATACGGTAATCTCGCCCCCGCTAATGGCTTTCTGTTTGCCTGTGACACCGTCTGTAAGAACAATGCCATCTTCTGAAGAAACATTAATAGGACCACTAGGAGCTCCGACACCGATGCGCACACGCCCCTGAGACCTGGCTAACCTCGCTAAAGCCTCCTCGGGTGAACATCCAGCCCAAATGGGTCCTGCTGCAAAGAGGAGAGAAAAACAAACTAGTATGTCGATGAAGACACAAAATGTCTTAGCAACATCGGAGCAGCAATGGATGCTCAGCTTTTTCATTCCATGTCGTTGTTCATTGCGAGCATTTGGATTCTTTTGTCCAGAAGAGCCGCAGGGTTGACTCCGGCGTTCTTGAGACGCTGTGTCAGGGCGGCCATTTCCACAATAATCGAAATGTTGCGTCCCGGCATTACAGGGATGATGTACTCTGGGACGTCGACATCGTCGAAAAACCTGCGGAAATGGTCTTCCAAACCGAGGCGTTCGTACTCGCGCTCTTCATTCCACTGTTCTAGCTGGACAACGAGGTCAATACGCTTCTCTTCGCAAATGGCCGATACGCCAAAGAGCATCTCAACGTTGAGAATGCCAATTCCTCGGATTTCCATGTGATACTTAGCTAAGTCTTTGCTTCGCCCGACGATTTCATATTTGGAGAGACGTCGCAGCACAACCACGTCGTCCGCAACCAGGCGGTGGCCCCGCTCGACAAGCTCAAGTGCGCACTCGCTCTTGCCGACCCCACTCTCTCCCACGATGAGTGTCCCCATGCCAAAGACATCGACCAGCTCACCATGCACCTGCATTTCAGGGGCAAAAAAGCGCTCGAGGAGACTATTGAGTAGGCTCACGACGCGAGTCGTCATAAGGGGAGTTCGAAGAAGAGGGACGTTATGCTTTCCTGCGAGCGCAATAATGTCTTCCGGAATGGGGTTGGCATTTGTCACGATAATGCAGGGGATTTGAAAAGCTAGGATACGTTCAAAACGGCGAGCTCGCTCATCAGCATCAAGGCTGCGGATGTAAGACATCTCGGTATTGCCAACAATCTGAATCCGGTCGTGAGAAAACACATCCAGAAAACCTGCGAAAGCCAAGCCGGGTCTTGTAATCTCAGCGGAGCGAATCGCGTTGGCTCCTCCGCCATGGCCGGTAATGAATTCGAGTTCGAGATCCTTGCCGTACTTGTCGACGAGTTTTTCAACTGTGAGTTCTTTTTTGTCCATCAGGCACCCCTTGCAAAAAATCCGTTACAAGCTTCAAAGCTCTTAAGTAAGGTGACGCTATGGGCAAATCAATCAGCTCTGGAATAGCGACCCAAGCTATTCGCTTCCCCGGGAAAGCCAAGTTCGGAATCTCCTCGTGCTCGGTGATTGCGAGCCAAACGTGGGCCACAACGCGGTGATCTGTTACTGAAAAGCGCAGCACCCCAAGATGTCGTACCAACTCCATATTCGAGATGCCGACGATTTCGGAAAGGGGCGGCAGTCCCGCCTCGCGGGAGAGATAGTTTTCGCTCATGCGAGGCAATCCATAGAGGCCTGTATGCCACTCACCTTCATCGAAACGAATTAGCAGAATCTGCGTCGTCGGATGAAAGCGCACTAAGGCAAGCAGGTGCCAAACAAGGCGTCTGGGCATTTTACGGGCTTGTGAGTTGCTAGGAGCCCCCACCACCACACCTGTCTGAAAGCTTGCGCAAAAACGTGCAATGGGACATCGGTCGCAGTCCGGATCGCGTGGTTTGCACACCAATGCCCCCAGTTCCATCAAAGCATAGTTGTGCTCGGCGCAAGATCCTGTCGGCAGGAGCGCCTCTGCAAGATTCCAGAGTTCAGTTTCTTTCCGGAAGGAATCTGATGTACCTAGCACACGCCGCAGCACACGAGCGGAATTAGCCTCCAATATGGGGAGCCGTTTTCCAAAAGCAAAACACGCCACGGCGTTAGCCGTGTAACGTCCGATGCCGGGCAGGGACTTGAGAATTCTCGGATCCTCGGGAATTCTCCCATCAAATTCCCAGCAAATCCGCTTTGCGGCCGCATGGAGCGACCTTGCTCTGCGATAATAGCCCAGCCCGGCCCACAAACGTAACACATCAATCTCGCTGGCTTGAGCAAGACTTCGCACATCAGGAAAATGCGCAATAAAACGCTCAAAGTATTTCATGACGGTGGCCACAGTCGTCTGCTGCAACATGACCTCGGAAAGCCAAATATGGTAGGGGTCGCTGGTGCACCGCCATGGCAGGTCGCGCGCGTGCTTTCGATACCACGCGCGTAGGTACCGAGAAAACTGAGCCTTGGCTTCTAGGGCGTTGACATGTTTTTGTCGCATGAGCCATCTGCTCTTTCAGCCGTGCATGAAACCAGTATTTTCCATAGTCATACCGAATTGGAACGGCGCTAGTTTCCTGCGCCGGTGTCTCAGTGCAACGATGCTTTCTGCACAGGCATCAGGCCACCCCTATGAAATCATCCTTGTGGATGACGCGAGCACAGACCAGGCGCTGGAAGAAGTTGCTACGGTATCCCCATACTTACGGATTCTTCACAATGAGACCAATCTTGGGTTCGGTGCGTCAGTCAACAAAGGCGTTGAGGCTGCCCAGGCGGAAATCGTCGTACTGCTAAACAATGATCTCTCCCCATGCGAGACCATGATTCGCGAACTTGTTAATCCGCTGCTCAACAACGAGACACTCTTTGCCGTGAGCGGGAAGACAGTCGATTGGTACAGTGGAGAACCCAACCACGTCAACATGATGGGGCGTATCACCGAAAAAGGTTTTTGCCTCGCGTACGAAGATTCCAAAGATTTGACAGAAACGCTGTTCTTTCAAGGCGGCTCGGCGGCTGTTCGGCGCTCCGTCTTCCTCGACTTTGGTGGCTTCTGCCCTCTATTTCATCCAGGCTATTGGGAAGATTACGATCTTTCGTATCTTGCGTGGAAGTGTGGGTGGCGAATTCTTTACAATCCTCGGGCGGTCGGAGCGCATGTCGGCCAAGGCAGCATGAAAAAAGCCTACGGCGAGCAGCGCATTGCTCTGGTGCGCGTAAGAAACAGCCTTATCTTTCAATGGCTTAACTTTGGCGACCCGGAAGTAGTGCACCTGTCATGTAAAGAGCTACCTCGGCAGTTTTCTGCCGCCTTTGCGCAGGGGCAAACTGCTTTGTGGCGTGGGATTTTCATGGCATTCCAAAGCTTGCGCGAAGTGCTCATCGTGAGGGAGGCTCGCTCGAAGCTCTGGAAAGTCAGCGACCATGACATTTTTCGTAAGTTTGAAGGGCGAGGTCATCTGTGCTAGGGTTTTGTTTCAGTTGCGCACAGACGGTTGTAGGTGATGCCCAATGACTCCTCTACCCACAGAGCACCAAATGGCCGACTCGGTCTCAGTCATCATTATAACATGTAACCGCTTCGCATTGCTCCGATCGGTTCTGGCCTCACTTCTTCCCCAACTTTGTGCGCGTGACGAAGTCGTGGTTGTGGACACCGGCTCCACTGATGGGACGCGCAGTTGGCTAGAACACCAGGCCCCCCCTGTCCACTTTGACTTTTTTGACGACCCGCAAGCTGATTTTGCTGCGGTCCGTAATCATGCACTTTCTCGCGTTCGAAACACACTGGTAGCCTTCCTCGACGACGATTGCATTCCTGCAGCCGACTGGCTTGCACAATTGCGTAAAGCACTAGCCGCCTACGACGTGGTGGGTGGCGTCGTCGTTCCGGCTTACCTCTACAGATACCCTCGCTGGTGGAGTGGGGAACTTGCCTGGGCCACTGGCAACTCCCCCATTGGTCTTATCGAGAGACGACCCGATAATTACCCCGCTACTGCCAACGTGGCAGCTTGGCGCTGGGTCTTTGAGCGGATACCTTTTAGAACCGTGCCCGTGGCACTTTCGTCGGAAGAGAAATATCACGCGGGGAGAGAAGATGCTGAGTGGTGGCAGGAGGCACGGCGTCACGGCTTGCGGTGTTACATTGAACCCCGGGTGCTGGCTTATCACGCAGTGCCCGCGGAGCGCTTTCTCTACCACGCCGTTGGGAAACGTGTCGCGGCTGACGGTGTTGCTGCAGCCAAAAGATCCCTGGGTAACGAAGCAAGAAAAAGCATTGAGCAACGAGACTTCGTTGATACGGCTTCAGACCTCCTCGCCCATCCCCTGCGTGCTTTAGCGGTAGGTCTGGAGGCCCTCATGACTCGGCTGTTGTGGCTGAGGCGCCAGGCGTCTTTTCTTCGTACTTCTGGAACGCTGAGTGCAGGCAAGAAACTGTGTCGCCTCTCTGTGGAGGTCGCCGAGCAGACCGGAAGAAAAGTGGCAGGGGAAACACGTCTCCGGCTAAAACGGACTATGCGTCCCGCTTTTCGAGTTCCTGATCCGCCGCATCACATGCTCATTGCCGCTCCCACCTATCTGGGGGACACAGTTCTGCTCTTGCCGGTTGTCGAACTCCTCAACCGCAACTGGCCCGAAGCCAATATCGTTGTTTGGACCCGTTACCCGTCGCTCTTCAGCCATCATTCCCCCATGATTACGGTGCTTCCCGTGAACAACGATACGGAGCACATCGTGGGGCGTTTCGCTCTCTGGGCGAGCCAGGTAAATTTTATCCCGTACTATCATTTCGGCTTGCGAAAACTGTGGGAGCAGGCATTGAGCCTGCGCGCTGTGACATTCACTCATGATGTCGGCTTTTCAAAGCAGTCAGACTACTACCTTGCGGCGCACAGAGTGGAAAAACATCTCGATCAGCATGAAATACTCAATTTGCTCGCTCTGATTTCTTTATGGCCCCTGGCCGGCCCTCTCTTCTCTTCCACTTTAGTCCCACGTGAAGAGGATTGGGCGCAGCTGACGTCGCAGTTCCCTCTCCTTTCAGAAAGCCCCTATTTCACGATTCAGGTCGATGCGGGACAAGAAATGAAGTCGTGGCCGCTCGACAACTGGGAGATCGTCGCCCGACGAGTCGCGAGAGCAACAAACAATGTCTGCTGCATCATTGGAGGGGCAACGGCCTCACCTGCGGCCGAGGAACTATCCAAGCGCCTCCACCCATTACCGGCCATCAATCTTTGCGGCTTGCCCATCGAGCAACTCATCGCTTTGCTCCGAAACGCCACGCTTGTTGTCGGACCCGATAGTGGTCCTAAACATTTAGCGTTTGCGGTTCGCACTCCGACTTTCACTATCTACGGGCCAGAACCCGAGCACCGATGGGGAGCTTGGTTCGACAGGGATCTCCATGCTTTTGTGGTCTTTCCGCCCTCATATCTAACGCCACGGGAAGGAGCGGGCTTGCCGAAGAACTACGCTATGGTCGCCATTGCTCCGGAACAGGTTGCTGAGGTTGTAGTGCAACATTTCTTTACGGTGAACAATCGTCGCTGCTGCACGTAGGGGCGACAACTTTGTCATGCGGGGGAGAGTGTGTCGCGTTGTATATAACGGGCAAGGCATCTGTTTTCCTAAGAGGAGTCTTTCGCAAACATGCGCATCTTATTTGTGTGCTTGGGCAATATCTGCCGTTCTCCTGCTGCTCACGCCGTGCTCGAAAAACTGCTAAAAGATAGTCGTTGCCAGCAAGCTGTCACCGTCGATAGCGCGGGTCTCCTGGACTACCACGAAGGCGAGCTTCCAGACAAAAGAATGCAGCGCGTCGCTCAGAAGCGTGGTTATGAGCTTTCCCATCGCGCACGGCAAATCCGCGCGAAAGATTTTCAGGACTTCGATCTCATCATTGCAATGGACAGAGAAGTCCTCGAGAGCGTTCAGAGATTGGCGGCATCATCTAAATTGGACGCCTCACGGGCTAAAATCTCGCTCTTTCTTGATTTCTGGGAGGACAAAAAAGGACAGGACGTCCCGGACCCGTACTGGAGTGGAGAGGAAGGTTTTGACCACGTTCTGGACCTTATCGAAGGTGGTTGTCGGGCGATACTCAACAAACTGGTAAACAATCACTCGTAAAGATGAGAGATGTTTTTCTAATCCAAACCTTGCAGGAACACCTCGCAGCAGCTCTCGGGCGTTCAGCAGAAATTGTTTCGTTTGAGCGTGGAGGTGGTGGGTGTATCAACTGTGGCGCAAAAATCCAACTCGCTAATGGGGATCGCTATTTTGTTAAATTCAAAGACCGTGCCCCCCAAGACATGTTCGAACGCGAGGCAGAAGGGCTCGCAGCCCTCCAGCAAGCTACCACGTTACGCGTCCCAACTCCCATCACGTTTTTCGGCGGCGACAAGAAGACTCCAGCTTTCCTGGTTCTGGAGGACATCACAGTGCCGCGTAGCAAGACGACGTCCCCAAGAAAACAGAAACGTTCGTTCGACGAGCTCTTGGCCGACGGGCTGGCTGAGCTCCATCGCACTGTTGGCCCGGCATATGGCTTTTCTAAGAATAACTATATTGGTTCAACACTGCAACCAAACACGTGGAGCGAGAACTGGACAGACTTTTTCAGAGAACAGCGGCTTGGCCACATGATCGAACTTCTAAGACAACAAGGAAGACTACGCGGAGAGCTGCTCTCCGAAGCCCTCAAGTTCCTCGAGCGAGTTGACAACATTCTTGAGGGAGCTGAGGCACAACCATCTTTGCTCCACGGCGATCTGTGGGGAGGAAACGTGATGCGTGATGGCGAGGGATCTCCCGCCCTCATTGATCCAGCTGTTTACTTTGGCCACCGCGAAGCGGATTTGGCTATGACCCGCCTCTTTGGAGGGTTTTCGCCGCGCTTTTATGCAGCTTATGAAGAGATTTTCCCCCTCGAGGAAGGCTTCGAGAGGCGTTTTGATTTGTATAACCTCTACCACATCCTCAACCACGCTGTCCTCTTCGGCGGTGGATATCTCAGCGAAGCCCTGACCCTCATGAGGCGCCTCAGCCGCTGAATCAAAAGCTTAGAACAAGCCGGGGATCTTGAGTCCACCCGTTAACTTCGAGAGTTCCTCTTCGTTTAGCGCCTTGGATTTTTCGAGAGCGAGGTTCACTGCAGCGACCACTAAATCTTCGAGCATCTCAATGTCGTCTTCGTCTATGGCTTCTTTTTTGATCTTAACCGCGACGATTTCTTGAGCGCCGTTGGCAACCACGGTCACCATTCCTCCACCCGACGAGGCCTCAACAGTCTTCTGCTTCAGTTCTTCGCGGATTTTCTCCATCCGCTCCTGAAGCTCTTTCTGCATTTTCTGAATCTGTCGGAGATCAAACATTGCTTATTCCTCTGCTGGCTTGAAACGTAATGAAATGGTTATCTCGTCTGTTCCTAAGACTCTCTTCAGTTCGTTTACCACCGCGGCAGCATCCGGATGCATCTCCAAATACTTCTTCAGCTCGGCTCCCTTCAATACCTTTGGAATCCTCCGCAGAAGCTCTTCAACGGATAACAGAACGTCCCCCGCGCAAACATCCGCGGCATTGTCTTGCTCAACCTCGACTCCGTCCTCCTCTTCAGCCAATTCGGACGTCGGCATATCTGCCCCGAAGTCGCCGGGAGCCGTGTTAGAGATGACCTCCTGCACGTGCACAACGGCGTCATCACCTCCGGCAACCCCTGGCGACATGGTCGACATTGACTGGCTAAAAGGAGCTCGAGTCGTCACCTCGGCAGATTCACGCTCTGCGTCCTCTGCCCCAACAAACTGAACGCTGACCGTACATTGCTTTCCAAACTTCGCCTTAAATTTTTCGGCGATGATTTGGCGGTTTGCCTCTCTCTGGAGTGTGTCGCACAGCAGCCGATCTACTGGATTGACGCGGAGAACCAAGTGATTCTTGGTTATCTCCCACGATTGAACCCGGGGAAGAAAGCGCCCCAACGTCTTATGGGCGCCTCCAATTTCTGCGACGAGGTCTTCAATTATCCCCACCGGGAGTGGCCCATCTTGAGGCAAGAGCTCAACGCCACTCTCGGCCTTGACCGAATGCGGCTGCAATCTGGGTTCTTGCTGCGGCTGGGGAGAATCCTTACAAGCTTCGCGTAATATGTCTTCCCGGCTTTGCGTGACACGGCTCACCTGGGATGATGAAGGCCACGCTGAGGGAGTGTTCGCCGGCACGAAAAGGTGTGGCTCTTCAAAGATCCCTCTTTCCGGTGCCGACGGGACTGGCCCAGTTGGGATGACATCAGCCGCTACTTGAACAGCAGGAGTCGAGGGAACTTTAGATAGATCGACATCCTTTAGGGCTTCGATGAGCTTGTTCAGATCGTCTTCGGGATCGAGACAAGCCAACCGGACTACTTCAAGCTCAAGGAGAAAGCGAACGTTTCCTACCGTTCTAGTGGCGTCCGCGAGTCGGACAAAGGTGTGACACAGGTTAACAAGCCGGCTCAGGGAGAACGCATTCGCAAGTTCTTCCATGACCGCGAGACAATCCTCAGGCGCATCAACGAGATTGCTCTCTCTCCCCGCTTGCCGCAACAGGAGAAGGTCACGCAGATACGCAGCGACATTCTTGACGAATCTCTCTAAGTCCAAGCCGTAAGCCACAATTTCGTTAACGAGTTGAAGCAGTTCTCCAACACGACGCTCCAAAATGCCCCGGACGAAGCGTTCCAAGTGAGAAGATTGAATACCGCCAAAGAACTGGCGAACCGTCTCGTAATCGAGTCGATCGTGACACAGAACAAGAATCTGATCCAGGGCCACCTGGGCATCGCGCATGCCACCTTCGGCCGCGAGCGCAATGAGTTCGAGAATCCTGTCCTTCTCTTGAGGATCGACGTGGATCCCGCGCTCCACAGCTTCTCTTGTTAAAATCTTATCAAGATGGCTGATTATTTCTCGTGAGGTAAAACGGCGAAATTGAAAACACTGACAGCGGGAAATTATGGTTTGCGGAACTTTATGGAGTTCCGTCGTGGCCAAGACGAAGATGACTCGCGGCGGGGGTTCTTCCAATGTCTTGAGCAAGGCATTGAAGGCCTGCATTGAAAGCATGTGGACCTCGTCCACGATATAAACTTTATAGCGGGAGAAGGGGGCGAGAACGATCCCCGTGCGAAGCTCACGGATACTGTCGACGCCCGTATTAGAGGCAGCATCAATTTCTATCACATCAAGGCTGTTGCCACTTGTAATGGCACGGCACGACGCGCAGTGCCCACAAGGATCTGGCCGAGGTCCGTTCGTTTGACAATTAACGGCTTTCGCCAGAATTCTTGCCGTTGAGGTTTTCCCTGTGCCACGGGGACCACTGAATAGGTAGGCATGAGCAATTTGGCCTGAGAGAATCGCTTGGCGTAGAGTTTCCCGGACATGTTCTTGGCCAACAATATCGTCAAAGGTCTGCGGCCGATAGCGACGCGCCAAAACAATATATCCCGAACACCCTTCGTCCCCGTAAACCGTACGAGCCTCTTCTTGGAAGAAGAGTACTGGGCCTTCTTGAGAAACCTCTTCGACGCTTTCTTGAGGAGGCAGATTCGAGTCGTTCGCATCTTCCGGTTCGTCGATGGAAAACAATGCAGGCGAGTCCGCAAACAAAGAACTGTCGGCCGTTGGGGACAGCTGAGACTCCATGCTTTCCGCTGGTTCTTCGTTTTGGCGCGTTTTTTTCGAAGGCATAAACCGTTATTGGGGACAGCGTCTTGGCGAAGGCAACAACAACTCGATCAAACTCCCAGGCCGGAGCCTCCACTTCGCCGTAGAAGCCGGTTCTCTTGAACCTCTCTGACTAGGTGGGTGCCCGCACCGTCGTTTCCGAAGTCCCCACAACTGGGGCATGACGTCCACGACGCGATCTAAGGCTCCCGTAATGATGGCGTTGGCTCAAGGAGCGTCAGGCTCATACTAACGTCGCAGAGGCTCCATGCATGCTTTACAACCATTTGAGCCTACATCATTGACCCGAGATACGATTTTGGGCAAGAGGTTCCACAGAACTGCATGCTTCCCATTTCTCTGAATAACTCGCTCCACTGCGCGTATGTACAAGCGGCTGTTTGCCTGTTGGTAAATGACCAATGGATTGCAGAATAGCTGCGTCCAAGACAGCAGGTTGAGGCCGGCGCTTGAATGCCTCGTAAAAGTTTTTGCCTGCCGAGACGTTGGCAAGCGAGGAGTAACGCCTCGCTCTTTCTGCGATCCCGCGGAGCACTTTTGGCCTGCCGATCACTGCAAGGCCTCCTCGTGCAAGACGGGATCGTCGCCGAAAAACGTCGCGGTAGCGTCGGCGGACGCAAAACCCAGATGCACGGAAGGAGGTGAGCAGCTTGCCCACGCCGCGAAAAATCGAAGCGGTTCAGAAGCTCAAAGAGAAACTCCAGGCTTCTAAATGCGTCATCATTACGGAGTACCAAGGCATGACTGTCGCGGAAATGACGGATTTACGCAGCCGTCTCCGCAAAGAAGAGGTCGAGCTCAAGGTGATCAAAAACAGGCTCGCCAAAATTGCGCTGCGCGAGGCCGGGCTCGATACCATGGACGAATACCTCAAAGGCATGAAGGCGATCGCCATGGGGATGAACGATCCGGTCGCGCCAGCAAAGGTTCTCGTTGCTTTCTCAAAGGATAACGAGAAACTCAAAATTGTGGCGGGTCTCATGGATAACCGCCGCTTGAGCATCGACCAAATCGTCGAGCTTTCTAAGCTTCCCTCTCGTGATGTGCTACTCGGCCGCATGCTTGGTAGCCTCACCAGTCCGGTGCAGAGACTCGCTTCTGTGCTTCACCAATCGCTGGCCAAAGTCGTCTATGCCCTGGACGCCGTTGCTCGCAAGAAAGCCGAGCAAGGCCAATAACGAAATGTGGTCTATGGGGCGAGCCCTAGCCCACGCTTGCTCCAATCTCGAAGAAAACGGGCTGAGAAAAAAACTAGCGCTAAAGGAGTTAAAAGCAATGTCCGAGATCACCATCGACCAAATCGTCGAACGTCTGGATTCCATGACCCTGCTCGAAATCAATGAGCTGGTGAAGAAAATCGAAGAGAAGTACGGTGTGAGCGCAGCTCCCGTGGCCGTGGCTGCTGGCCCAGTCGCAGGTGCTGCAGCGGCTGCAGCTCCGGTTGAGGAGAAGACCGAATTTACGGTCATTCTCAAGGAAGTCCCCGCCGACAAGAAGATCAACATCATCAAAGAAGTTCGTGCGATCACCAATCTGGGACTGAAAGAAGCTAAGGACCTCGTCGAGGGAGCTCCGAAGGAAGTCGTCAAGGACGTCAGCAAAGAGGAAGCCGAGAAGGTCAAAAAGCAGCTCGAAGCTGCTGGGGCCGTGGTCGAGGTCAAGTAAGATCCTGGAAACGGAGTTCGGAAGTATCGCCTATTGTGCCCACGCCATCATCTCCCGTGGCGTGGGCACATCGTTTTTGGGAGGTCATGAGAAGATCAGATTTGGAGGAAATCCTCAAGGAACTCCCTCACGCTACTGTAGCGATCGTTGGGGTTTTTCTGGGTACACTTGATGAAGACCTCGTCCAGCTTTGGGGGAAGCGTCGCACGCAAAGTTGACGGTTTGGGGAACGAGGCGTGCACCTGCATTTGTGAAATCTCAACGGGATCGGTGACCTTCTTCACGTCGAAAGGCGTTCGGCCAGTGACGAGATAGAACAATGTGAGGCCGAGCGCATAGATGTCGGTCCGCTGATCCAGCGGTTGGCCAAGTATCTGCTCTGGCGCCATGTATTGCGGGGTCCCCACCAATGTGCGCTGTGAGTCCTCTTCGGCAAGTGCATATGTGGCAGCATCCGAAAGAATTTTTGCGACCCCGAAATCGACAACTTTGATATCACCGCTATCGCGTCTAATAATATTAGCCGGTTTGACGTCACGATGCAAAACTTGTTGCGAATGGGCATAGATGAGAGCGTCAGCAAGTTGCGGAATAATGCTTCGTAGCTCTTCCATCGAGAGCGGCCCTTTCGCCTTGACCCGTTGTTTGAGATTGTCGCCAGGCACATATTCCATCGCGATGTAATAAAGATAATTCATGTGGCCGCAATCGTAAATGGTGACGATGTTTGGATGAGAAAGGCGCGCAATAAGACGCGCCTCTCGAAGGAAAACGTCCTCGCGCCCAGGCCCCGAATGCCGCGACAGAGGAAAAGTCTTAAGCGCCACCTCGCGTTCTAAGTGGGTGTCAAATGCGCGATAAACAATCGCCATTCCCCCACGACCAAGTTCGCAGAGGATTTGATATCGTCCCTCTTCTCCAAACCTCGTCTCCGGAACCTGGGTGATCGGACGCTGGAAACCGTAATGAGTTTGGGTGGACGCGCCTACGTTGACCGTCGGAAAGAGATGGGGAGCTGCGGTATAGGGCGTTGGTTGGGGAGACTGGGGATAGACTGGGGAACGCGCCGAAGAAGCGTTGCGCAGCTGCTCCTCGACCTGGGCAATGCGCGATTGAACATCCTCGTAGTTAACATCCACCGCCAATATGCGACGCAGCACCGAAAGAGCCTCGGGATTGCCCTCATCCGCTAGCAAGCAACCGTAGGCGTACAAAATAGGAAGCGTTTCTCCTGCAGGGACGAGGGATTCCCCAACGCGAAGAAACATTTCCTTGGCCATTTCTGGACGCCCTTGTTTGTAAAAGGCCACACCCAGAAAGCCAGTCGCCAGCTTCCAGTCCGGAGAACTTGGAGGTACGCGCTGGAGGTACTCAACCGCTTGCTCGACGTCCGCAGTCAGGACAGCAAGCTTGCCAGCTCTGTAGTAATCCCCCGCTGAGGCATACGCCTTGATCGCTTGAGTGAGTTCGCCTACCACCTCGAAACATTCGGCAGCGTTGCGCCAATCGTGGGCTTTTGCATAGGCTTCCGCGGCTAGTTTAATCTCCTTGGCGGCAGCGTACATTTCAGCAGCCATGAGGTAGCGTTTGGACTGCTCATAAACTTGCGCCGCAGCCAAGTAGTCCTTGGCACGTTTGAAGGCGTCGATTGCTTGAGTCTGCTTACCAGCTTGAAGGTAAAATTGCCCCGCAGCGTGCCAGTCGCCTTGATGCACAGCAATTCGGGCCAGGTTTTCGGCCGCAACAGCACCATCTGCGATTCGCTCAAAAGCCTTTTCCGCTCGATCGAGCTGCTCAGCCTGCAAGTAAGCGTTTCCAGCGCGCTCCCAAGCCTGGCCTTCTTCAAAGATTTCGGCAGCTCGAACGTAGTCGCCCGCTTTCTCTAGTAAATCGCCCGCTTCAACGGTTTTGCCCTGGCGACGCATTAATTCGGCACATCGACGAATTACTTCGAGGCCGCTTTCCCCACGCATGAGCAGCTGCTGAGGATCTAAAGCCGACATGAGTTTTTCGATCGCTTGGGCCGCACCTGCACGCTCGTAGCAACGCAAGGCATCTTCGACACGGCGAAGATTCTCGTAAATCGCGCCCGCCCTCTCGAACTCGAGTGCTTTTTCATAAAGTTTTGCGGCTTTGAGATAGTTGTTTGATTCGTACTCGCGCACAGCAGCCAGACGATAATTCTTGAGGGCCCTGTCGCGCAGCCCTTCTTTGAGAGCAGCGTCCCCCGCTTCAACGTATCGCTCGGCTTGTTCCAAGAGCGGAAGGGCCTTTAAACGCTGCCCAGCCTTGAGCCAGGCCAGGCCTGCGCGCTCGGCAATTCCCGCCTTTTCAAACGCTTCCGCCGCCTGTTCCCAACTTTGTAAAGATTCATAAACTTCACCGGCGGCCTCGAACTCTCCACGTTTTTCATGTTTTTGGGCAATACGTCGGAGTGTTTTCTCATCGGCAGCCCCCGACTGGAGATCAATGCTGCCTGTGTGAGTGAGTGCGCCATGCAAGGCAACAAGCATGGTCCACACAGCGTGCTCTAGCGAGTATAGGCCAAGTAGAAGGGCAACACCTCCGACAATTGAAATGAGGGTAGTATAGGGGCCAATGGCGTCTTGCAGAGCCGGAAGCCACACCTGAACGAAGGTTGGATACTGAACATAGGCAATGGCTCCAACCGTCACCCAGTAGAAAAGACGGTAAATTTTTCTGACCAGTCGCGCGCTTATCATCAACTGCTTCTAATAACTGCTAGAGTCGGAACTACAAGCCTTTCTTCTTGGGTGCTCGATCGCGAGCTTCATTATCAAGGAAAAGAAGCGCCGCACTTGCGCACGGCGCTTCACTCTCAGTCTCGCTCTGCTAAAAAACGACCCGGGAGATTGCTACCTTCAGTCTCTCCACTGCCAAACGGGGCACTGGATGAGCTCCCAGAAGAGACAGCTAGCGATTGCTGACGCCTGGCCCAAACCAGTAGATGTCTCCTCGCGAGACAGTACCATTCGTGGGGTCGTACAGGACAGGATCTCCATTTTCGGGTGAGCCGTCCTGGTGCGTCAGATCCGGCCCGTGGCTAAACATGAGCCATCGAACCCCCTCTGCGCCGGAAATCCCAACCGCTTCACCGAGCTCACGGATCGCTTCCGGCTCCGGAGTTGGGAGGGTTTCATTCGTACGTTGTTCAGAGTAGTGGAATGAGACTTTCTTGGGGTGTTCATCTTCTTGAGCCACCTCAAACACATCCACTGGCAGCGAGGTTATGTACGCCACTGGTGTCGTCAGGCGATAGCTCAAGAACCCCTCAAATGGCTCATCTGCAGGTTCGAGGATATCCCACTGGCCGGGCGAGTCCAATTCGTACTTGATGGGGCGTGGGTATGCGTTGTGGTCAACGGCATAAGATTCAAGCGCTGTTGCGCACGAACGCATATCTGACTTCACGCGCGAGACTTTTGAGCGAACTTGGGCTTCAAGAAAATTGGGAACGGCGATAGCAGCCAAAATGGCAATGATCGCCACAACAATGAGTAGCTCAATCAGGGTGAAACCTGTCTTCTTCATGATGTTTTCTCCTCAGAATGACGTCACTATGCCCGTGCGTCGGCCCGCAGAGGACCAGCACGATGCTTAGGATTGCAAAGAATGCGTCAGTTGGGAGAAAACCATGGGAGGAGCTCTAGGGCGGGCGGTCCCAAATGTTGGGGACGAGACCTTCCCAACGTTTGTTGCCAGTGGAAAAATCTCACAGAAGGGTGGGGAGGAAACTTCGTGAACAGCTGTGGGATCAGCTGCTTGCCACGAAAGTAGAATCAGAAGAGTGCAGTGTTGGGGCGAGCAGGAATGATCCGACAGGTGATGAAGAGAAGCGTGCGCCAGAAACAGGATAAACAATACCGCCAGCAGCCACGCCAATAAATTTTGAGTCTTGCGTGCTGGACGGATTCCCAACATGTTGCCACGCTTATACACCCGTTTCTTACGTGGTATTCCGAGCAGTCGCTGGAAACCTCCTTTTCCTCATGGTGCGATGACGCTTTCGGGTTGCTTTTATGCTAGTTGTTTCTCCAGATTGCACAATACGTTGTGGTTGAAACAGTTGATCTTGTTCCTGTAGAGGCTGCAGAGCAATGGATGCATCCAATGAGTCCCGCGTCGAACGTCTAGTTGCGATGGCCCGGACGGCGCAAGAAACGCACGACTACGAGAAGGCCATCCAACTCATCAAACAGGCAATCACGTTGGCCCCCCTCCGCTCGGACTTAACCAGATTCCTCGAAGAGCTCCTGGAACAATCCGGGAGTGCGTCCATGGGCGACACCTCCCGAACTAGAAGTCGTTTTGGTCAACGAGCCAGTGCACAGCCAGAATATTCGTCTCTGGAACCAATGAACGAAAGTGCCGGCGAGACTAAGCCGCGCTTTGAAGGCGAAGCGGCTACGCCTGTTGGGGAAACAGCGAAAGAACTGGCGACAGAGAAGCAAAGTGCGGGACTAGAAAAAACTGGTCTTTTGCAGCAAGAGCACGGGGGTGGCGCCGATTTCTTTCGCCCCGACACGGCAAACATCTCCATGAACTCCCCATCGTCTGATCCCTTTGCCACTGATTACAGTGGCAAGAAACCTCTCAAAACAAGAAAACGCCGGACTCCCGGGACAGAGGAACCAGGCGTGTTAGTCAATCGCCAGGACAAATATGACGGGGAAGATTCACTCGATCTTTTTAGCCACGTTGCCGTGGGGGCAGAAAAGATTTTTCAAAAAGGATGGTCGAAGATTTTCTCGCCACGCCTGCAAGCCGCGCTGGCCATTTATTCAACCATATTTGTTATTCTGATTACGTCCTCCGTGATCACCCATCGCAAATTCTTCGCGCATCGCCCCTTGGAAGTCGCCAATCGGGCTCAGTTGCCATCTACCCCTTCGGTAACTTCTGAGAATTCATCCGCGCCATCATCGAAGTCCCCTCAAGAGGACTTCGAAACACATCAAGCGCTCAAATTGGTACGCGATTATATTGCTCAAAAACGCTACGAGGACGCCACGACTTTACTCGAAAACCAGTTAAGGCGCACGTCAAATCCGGATTTGCGCAAGAGTATTCAGGCCGAACTTGCAAGAGCGTATGATCTTCTCGGAACTTCTCTCCTTGAGCGCAACAAGCTCCTTCAATCGCTGACAGCATACGAGAAAGCTGTCAAACTCGCTCCCGAAAAGCCGCTTTATCTTCTCCACCTTGCCAACGCTCATTACTACTGTGGGACGATGCTTGGCGATTCAGAATCCCAGCGGTACCTTGAGCTTGCAGATCGCGAACTCAAAGAGGTCCTGGCCGCCGATCCCCGTAATCTAGACGCTTATCAGCTTCAGGCCGCTCTCTACGAACACCGACAGAACCATGCAGGTGCCAAGGAAGCACTCACAAAGATTATTGAGCTTGCATCGCCGACAAGCCCCGAAGCCAAATCGGCACGTGAGAAACTCAAAAGTATATCTCAAGCCCGATAACGGGTCCCGGCTGGAGGGCTAAACAGAGAAAGTGCAACGCAAGTTACGTAACGGGTCTCACGCTCACGAGAATCCCCCTGTCATTGCGCCGTCTCTCTTAAGCGCTGATTTTTCTGCTCTCGGGAGTGAAATTCGCAAAGTGGTTCGCGAAGGCTGCCACTGGATCCATCTCGACGTGATGGATAATCACTTTGTTCCCAACCTCACTTTTGGCCCGCCAGTGATTAAGTGCCTGAGGAAAGTTTCGCGCAAGGCATTCTTTGATGCGCACCTTATGGTGGATGATCCCGAATCACTCGTTGCGGTGTGTGCGCAAGCAGGGGTGCAGCTTCTCACGTTTCACTACGAGGCGGTTCCCGACCAGGTGGATGCTCTGATTGAAAGAATCCGCAGCCATGGAATGCAGGTAGGCATCTCGATTCGACCGCCGACACCGGTGAGCCGCATCGAACGCTTCCTGCGAAATGTCGATCTCGTGCTTATTATGACCGTTGAGCCAGGCTTTGGCGGTCAGGCAATGATTCCGTCGTGCCTCAACAAAGTTCGAACTCTCCGTCGCCTGCGTGAGCGGTTGAAAGCTCGATTTTTGGTCCAAGTGGATGGAGGAGTGAATGCTGAGACAATCGGGCTTGCCGTTGCAGCAGGAGCCGAGATTCTTGTGGCGGGCACCGCTGTATTTAGCAACGGGCTTATCAAAGAGAACTTGGCCAAACTGAGAGCAGCAATTTTAGGGACTCAACTTACCTGACGATCGGCCATGGGTTTTGGACAGAAAATGCGGATGGATAAGCATTCCCCGAATTTTGCTCGCAACTTTTCGGGCTACCTTTTGTTGCTCATGAGCTGGTTGCTCTGGGGCATTTCACCGTTACCGTCCTTCGGTTTTCTAAAATGGCGATCAGAGGAAAAGAAACTTGTTATCCCTGATTTCGATACGGCGCAAGAGCAATTCGCTTACGCGAGTTCGCTTCACGTAGGGGTATTGCCCTCGCTCGACAAGAAAAAGCGCCGACAACAACTTGAGCGCTGGATTCAGGCCTATAGCAAAGTTGTGGAACGATTTCCCGACGATAAAACCTATACTCCGCTAGCTTATCTCACAGTCGCCGAGTGCCAAGCGGACCTGGGCAAAATTCAAATCGCACGTTCGATGTTCCGCGAGGCCACGGAGCGGTGGGGCGATAATGAACTCGTCGTGGCTCGTGCCATGTATGATTTGGCCGTCACGCTCGACCAAGAACAACGTTATTCGGAATCACAACAGATTTACCGAGAAATCATCGAACGTTTTAAGGACAGCCAAAAGCCGGGCGTCGGAGAGATCGTCAAGAAGGCACAAGCTCGGTATTACCTCGCAAAAGAAGAACCTGTAAAAAAGAAACCTCTCGCGCCCTTGGGGTCATTCTTCAAGCGCCTCAATCCGTTTAGCAAGTAATCGTTCCCCCAACGACTTCGCAAACTCCGTGAGACCAAGCAACGCACGCTCTAACTCATCCAGGCTGTTGGCTGCTCGCGCGACTTCGAAACGAAAGATAGCTTCGCGAAGACTCTGAGCCGTCTGATGATCTAGGGGATGGGCTTCATCAGCTAACAGCGACTCGAACTGCTCAACCAAGTCTTCCCCCTGCCGGATCAGTGAAACCTTGCGCATAAAGAGACGATCCATATCCGCTGCCTGCTGTGCCTCAGCAACGACCTTTTCAGCTTCCTCAGGCTCGACGGTGGCAAAGCTTTCGATCGTAATGGAATTTGAGACGCCTGAAGTGACTTCCGTGGCACTTACATGCAGAAGACCGTTCGCATCGATTTGAAAGCAGACATCGATGCACGGGATTTCCTTCGGAGCGGGCACAATCCCCGTCAACCTAAACCAACCTAGGCTGTGATTCTCCGCCGCTATTTTACGCTCTCCCTGGAGAACATGGATTTTCACCGATGTCTGATTATCACGAACTGTAGTAAACTGCTTGTGGACAGCTACAGGAATCGAACTATTACGGGGAATAATTGGTGTAAAAACCCCCCCTGCCGTTTCTATGCCGAGCGAGAGCGGTGTGACATCGAGGAGCAACACCTCTTTCAAAGTTCCGGTAATGATCGAGCCCTGAATTGCAGCCCCCATGGCTACGGCTTCGTCGGGGTTGAGGATGCGGGAAGGCTCTCGCTTGAAAAAATCGGCAAGGGCCCGTGCCACGCACGGAATCCTCGTTGATCCGCCAACAAGAAGTATCTGGGACACGTCTGAGCGCTTGAGATGAGCATCCTCCAGTGCAACTCGGCAGCATTCAATGAGCCGCGGAACCAAAGGGGCTATAAGCTCTTCCAACTCCGCACGTGTGACGGTATAGTTGAGATGAACTGGGCTCCCTGCAGAATCAACGGCAATGAAGGGGAGGCTGATAACCGACTGCGTGGCTGTCGAAAGCTCGCACTTGAGGCGCTCAGCAGCTTCGCGCACACGCTGCAATGTCATTGGATCCGCCGCCAGGTCGACTCCGGTCTCAGAAAAGAACTTTTCTATTAAGAATCGCGTCAATGCCTCGTCGACGTTATCTCCCCCCAAAAAAGTATCTCCATGGGTAGCTCGGACCTCAATCACGTCTTTGTCGATATCGAGGATTGTAACGTCTGTTGTCCCACCACCAAAATCAAAGACGGCGACCGTGTGGGGAGAATTCCTGTCGATCCCGTAAGCGAGCGCGGCCGCAGTCGGCTCGTTGATGATGCGGAGCACATTCAACCCGGCGAGCTCCCCAGCGCGTTTCGTTGCAGAACGCTGATTATCATTGAAATAGGCGGGGACCGTAATGACCGCCTGGTCAACTGGCTCTCCGAAGAAATCTTCGGCAGAGCGTTTCATCTTCTTGAGGATTTCTGCCGAAACCTCTTCCGGGGTCACTTTTGTCCAGCCGACATCGATGAGAACAGAGTCATCGGGGCCCTCGATCAAACGGTAGGAGATACCGTCAGTCTTGTTCCCTAGCTCTGAAAACCGCGCCCCCATGAATCGTTTGACGGAACGGATCACCTGCTGCGGATAGAGGACGAGATTTCGTTTTGCAAGTTCCCCCACAATGATCTCGCCGGGGGCCTTGTAGTGGACCACCGAGGGCGTGAGTTTGCTCCCCTCTGCATTGTGGAGAACAACGACTTGCCCCTGTTCGTAATAAGCCACCACGGAATTCGTTGTTCCTAGATCGATGCCAACGACTCTCTCCATGGGGCAACGTTATTCCCTTCCGAGAAAGCTTTTGATGGCGCTGATGAGCTTTTGCATCGGGGATTTGGGACGGAAAGGTTCCAACGCCTGCAAGGCACGTGCGTTGGTAGGATCCCATTTCAGAATTTCTTCGTAGGTTTTCAGAGCCATCGACTGCGCCCCTGTTTGTTCGTAGAGCTCAGCAAGAAGCAAGCGATAATCGATGTTGTAAGGGTCTAGCTCTATCGCTCGTTGAGCTGCTTCAATGGCCCTGGAAAAGCTACGTTTTGCTCGCAAAAGGGTTTGCGCAAGTTTGGCGTAATAAGCAGCTTCATCATCTTTATTTTTGATTGCTGCTTCAAAGAATTCGATAGCTTTCGAGTAATCGCCCGCCGCCATTGCCTGGAGCCCACGCAGATATGCTCGTCGAGCCACTGCTGCACGCGATTTTTCCAAATTCGCAGCACCTGGTCGGGGCACAGCAGCACTTGAGTCACCGGGGCGCTGTGCGCCAGCACCTGTTCCAGAAAGCTGAGCTTGCTGAGCTTCAGTTAAGGTGCGGTCATAGGCAGCGCGGCGGTCTCTATCTTTCAACGTGTTGTAGGCCTGCGATACGAGAGCAAACTCTTGCTCCACACGCTCCCGCTCTTCAGGCGAGCTGGCTTTGTCGGGGTGCAACGAACGCGCCAATCGGTGATAAGCCGCTTTGATTTCCTTTTCACTGGCCGTGCGGGGGACCCCAAGGATTTCGTAGTAGTTCTTCGCCAATCTCTATCACCTAACCTCTGAATATTTCCAAACGTCCCTTCGCTTCCAACAAGCTCAGCGAGTTTCCTCCGCAGTTTTCATGGAAAGAGCCTATATCCGAGGCTGAGCTCTGTCAATGCGACAGAATGAGAGACAGGAAATTCGCTCCCTTCACATCCCGCCAGAGATTCGATAGAGGGCGATGACAAGTGCTTGAGCGCCTAATACCCTGAGCAACATGGTCAAGGGGTAAACCGTAGCGTAGGAAATGTAGGGAACCTCAGAGCCTGTAATCTGCCCAGCAAAAGCCAGAGCTGGAGGGTCTGTCATCGATCCCGCTAAAACACCGCAAAGGGAGGCAAAGTTTATCTTCATGTATAGTCTGGCGAAAAACGCCACGATGAGAAGTGGGATAAGCGTGATGAGAGCCCCGTACAGCATCCACAAAAACCCGTCGCCCTGAACTAATGTTTCAACGAAGCGCCCACCTGCTCGCAACCCCACGCACGCTAAGAACAGCGTAATGCCAATTTCACGCATCATAAAGTTCGCACTTATGGGCATATACCACACAAGGGGGCCCAAACGCCCAATGCGACTGAGCACAATGGCCACCAGCAACGGACCACCAGCGAGGCCCAACCGGACAGGAGCAGGGACGCCGGGAAAATAGAACGGAATGCTACCAATGAGCACCCCGAACATGATGCCCACCAAGATGGGAATCATCTGGGGATGGTTGAGCTGCTTTGGTGAGTCTCCCAACTCCGCCGCGACTCGCTTGATCGCATTTTCTTCGCCGACCGCCAAAATGGTGTCACCAAACTGGAGGCGAAAATCCGGTGTGGGCGTGAATTCAATCTCAGCACGACTCACACGGGTGATGGCGACGTCATAGAGTCGAGGAGTTTCGAGCTCATCGAGGGTTTTGCCAACAGCAGATTTCTTTGTGACAACAATGCGTTTCGTGGTGATGCGGCTGGGGACCCGCCGGACGTCGGTCGAAGTTTCCCGACCGACCACCAGTTTGAATTCTTCGAGCTTTTCCTTAGGTCCTACAACCAGCAACACATCGCCGAGGTGAATGATCGTGTCTGGCTGAGCCACGACCACTTCATTGCCGTGCAAAACACGCGAGACAACAATTCCTCCATCATCGTAAAGAGGAACCTTTTCCAGCGGCAGACCGTCGAGGTTTGGGTTTGTAACCTCGATATTCATTGTCATGGGTTTCGGCGTGGCAGCAGCTTGCTGTTGAAGAAACTGCGCCGCCTCGGATTGCGGATCGACACGACAGGTCAACTTCACGATGAGCATGGTGAGAATAATCCCCAGGATTCCGAACGGATACGCCAAAGCATAAGCCAAGGCGGGCTGAGTCACGGCGTCAGGCGGCAAACCCACAACATCTTTTAGCGCCTGTTGTGCAGCAGCCAGTGCCGGAGTGTTTGTTGTTGCCCCAGAAAAAAGACCGACAACGGCAGGCACGGGAACCTTGCCCCAAAAATGAATCGCAGCGGCCAAAGCAATGCCCAAAAGCACGATTGTTGCGCCTAAAAGATTCAACTGAAGCCCTTGCCGTTTGAGAGAGCTAAAGAAGCCGGGCCCCACCTGCATGCCAATCGTGTAAACGAAGAGGATGAGACCAAACTCGCGAACAAACTCGGCAACATGTTCGTTCAGTGCAGCGCCAAAGTGACCGAAGAAAAGTCCCGAGAAAAGCACCCCCCCGATGCCGAGACTGATTCCAAGAAAACGCACACTCCCCAGTGCCAATCCTAGAGCGCCCACGGCGGTTAAAAGGACAAGCGACTGAGCAACACTGTGCCCAGAGAACAAACCGACCAGCCACTGCATGCACTATTTCTCCTCTAAGTAGATCTGGTTCACTTTTCTATTACGACGAGTCTTGGCTGATGCGGGGCACTTTTGGTGCCGAAGGTGGGAGTCGAACCCACACGTGGTTGCCCACGGAGGATTTTGAGTCCTCTGCGTCTGCCATTCCGCCACTTCGGCTAGGTGTTTTCCGCGTTGATTTACCCCGACACGGCCCAGATTATTTTCTCCATGACGGAGTTTCGAATACCTCGTTGTCTTACAATTGCAGGCAGTGATTCTGGGGGGGGGGCTGGCATTCAAGGAGACCTCAAGACCTTCACCGTCTTGGGCACTTATGGAATGTCGGCAATCACGGCGTTGACAGCTCAAAACACTCAAGGCGTCACGCAAATCCACGAGCTTCCGCCAGAATTTGTCGCGGAACAGATTCGCGTGGTCATGGAGGACATCGGCTGCGACGCGGCCAAGACAGGAATGCTTGCCAACGCCGCGATAGTTAGAGCTGTCGCACGGACGTGGCGCCAGTATGCCAGAGTGCCACTAGTCGTCGATCCCGTCATGGTCTCTACCACCGGGGCGCGTTTGCTGGCAGAGGATGCCATCGAAGCTCTCGTCACTGAGCTTTTCCCACTCTCAACGATTGTCACTCCGAATGCTTCCGAAGCTGCGCTCCTCGCCAACATTGCTGTTGCTGACCTAGATAGTTCGATTGAAGCTGCGCGGCGCATTTACAGCCTTGGCGCGCGCGCCGTTCTTGTCAAAGGAGGGGATTCTCCGGCAAAGGACGAGCAAGTTCACGATGTGCTCTTCGATGGGAAGGAAATTCACATCTTCATGGCGCCAAGAATCGCAACGCCTCACACTCATGGCAGCGGTTGCGCTCTCGCCTCTGCGATCTGCGCCAACCTTGCACGCGGACTTTCCCTCAAAGAAGCGGTCGAGAAGGCTCGGAAATTTATCCTCTGGGCCATCACTTCTGCGAAGCCTTTGGGGCACGGACACGGCCCGGTGAATCATTTAGCGTGGTTGGGGCAGCAAGTGCCTTGACCTACGGGGTGAGTGTAGGCTTGCGCAAACGTAGGGTTGTGCTTAGAACGGTGGCGGTAGAGTAATCACCGTCGAAATCGTGGAGTTCTACCTTCAGACGAAGACGTTCAGTAAAGAACTGCGGATCTGCTAACTCCGTAAGAGGAATCCCAGCTCGGAAGTGATACCGTCCCGGTGAACTTTGCGAGCCAGTTCTACCTTCAGAGCCTTGAGAATCTTCCATCATGAGACAACCGCTGCGAGAAAAGCCAGCCGAGACTGGCAAGAGGGATGAAATGATATCTATGCGGGGCGCTGTGGCACGGCTACCCCAATTGAGGGCAAAAACAATCCGCCTGGCGGCCGACGTCTCGTCTTCAAGAGTAAAAACAATTCCATCTGCGCCGTACGTCAGCTTCCACCATTCTGGACGGGCTGGATGGAGTTCACGCTGACAGAACGGGTAATCATCAGCGAGGATACCCTCTACGTAAATGGCTGTGGGCGTGAGAGAAAAGGCTCCCTCGAGTGAGGCGTCCGTCGGCCCTCTCCAATGCTCGTAGCCTACCGAGATGTCTTCGTATCGACCAATGGCGATTGGAAATGTTTCCAGAATCTCTGCGGAGATCTCGTCTAAATCGACGGGCACAATATCACCCAGCACACCCGACTCATCAGAGCTCGAAGCCATCCCGCTGGGAGTGAGGAGGTCAGCAGTCATCCCCCAGTTCGCAACAAAAAGGAGCAAAATCACACAAAGAAGACGTGCGTAGAACGACATCTCACCGGCCGCTGGCAGAACGAATGACAGCCCCACCAACTGTTCCTGCGGCACGTCCAACCGTGTTAGCTGTGCCTTGAATGACTTTCCCGGTCCCCACGACAACCTCTTTGGAAACATTCAAAGCCCCTTTGGCTGTCCGCGATGCAAGATTTGTCGTTGTCTTTGCAGAGTTGCGCACAAGGTTAGTCGTCCGGGGGAACACGGCTTTCACTACCTTCCCAGGGATTGCAACAACCTTGTAAAAGGTGCGTTCGGGCAAAGTGAGGAGGCTCTTGGCAGAGGCAAACACGTTGCCATGTACAACCAGCACAAAAATCAAGAAGCCAAGACCGATTCGCACACTATCACTACGCCGCGGTGCAGGCATTGACAGACCTCTTCTTGGAATTCACGATACCACAGAAGCTCAAGAGCAATGTGGAACGCAACGCAAAACGTCTTACTGGTAAAATGATCGTTACTTAGAACTTTCGTTAGCTGGGGACACATCAAAAAGAGGAGCCACCACTTGTGATAGTTGAGAAACTTTACCGCGATCCAGTTCACGATCTCATCGCACTGAACAAAAAGGCGCGTGAGGATCGGCTCCTCATGGACCTCATCGACTCCCCTCCCATGCAACGATTGCGTCGCATTAGGCAACTTGGGATGGCCTATTTTGCGTACCAGGGGGCCGAACATAGCCGTTTCACCCACTCATTGGGGGTGATGTGGCTGGCAACAAGGATTCTCTATCAGCTTGAAAAAGAGTGGAGAATTACTCCTCTTCAAAAACTCGCTGTCCGTTGTGCAGCGCTCCTTCACGATGTAGGACACGGACCGTTTTCTCATGTTTTCGAGCATGTCAGCGGCATACGCCATGAGACGTGGACCGACCACATCCTGCGCGATAGGAACAGCGAGGTGCACTTGCTGCTGGCGAAATACTCAAGGCAGCTTCCGGAGATGGTGGCGGACGTCATCCGGGGCCAGAGCGATCCCCCATTTCTCTCGCAAGTCATTACATCCCAGCTCGAT
>FWWL01001315.1_pt1 | contig 59961 bp, 52 predicted proteins | sample 2228331 | NCBI WGS metagenome assembly FWWL01 (sample SAMEA103939775, study PRJEB20133) | metagenome
TAGGCGCAGTGAATTAGTACCATCAAGGGTTGTATACTGCTACTGTGCTATATATGGCTGCTGGATTGTCTGTACTGTGTCATTAGTCTCTGAGTACCTTTATAAGGACTCTTTTATTATTCATTATGCATAAGTGAAACTTTTGCCAGAGATATTACGTCATTATCAATGATATAATTAATACGGTGCTTTGAAAAAGATATTTTCAAAATCACCTTCGGGGGGTGTAAATGTGAAGAAGTATTTGGCAATTATAGCAGCAGCGTTTATGCTTGCAGCAGTAGCAGGTCTTTTTATTTTTCCGCTTTTTTGGACAATCACACAATACACTCCTGACAAAGTGCATCTGGTCGTTGAAGGGAGCATTGTGGAGTCTGAGGATTCTCCGATAGTAGAAAACGGACAGCTGTTGTTTCCATTAGCTGCGGTGAAAAAGTATATTGATCCCAACGTGTATTGGGATGAAAAAGCCAGCAAGGTAGTTCTTACTACAAAGGACAAGGTGCTCATAATGAAGACTGGCAAGCTCACTGCGATGGTGAATGCCCGTCCTGTGGAGCTCAATATTCCGGTTAAGCTGGTAGATGGCAAACCTTTTATACCCATTCAGATGCTGGAGGATATGTTTGGAATTAAGCTTCAATGGATTGAGAAAAATAATGTAGCAGTGCTTGATTATAATAAGAATACCATTCAGGTCGCAGTGGTTCAGGCAGACAATAGGGTAATGCGAATGAAAGCTGCTGTATGGTCGCCAGCTGTAAAGAAGGATATAAAAAAAGGTGAGACTCTAAGGGTTTTCGAGGAGCATGCGAAATGGTATAAGGTGCGAAGTGAGGAAGGTTTTGTGGGATATATTGAGAGACGGCATGTTAAGACTGAAATCATAGCTTCAGAGTCAGACGGAGATGAGCCTTCTGTAAGCAACGTAGTCTGGAAGCCGAAGCATGGTAAGGTAAATATGGCTTGGGAATATGTTGGGAACAAGAATCCTGATATCTCAAAGCTGAAAAGCATTGGCGGCCTCGATGTGGTATCTCCCACCTGGTTTAATATAGTGGACAAGCAGGGAACAGTAACAAACAAAGCGCACAGCGGCTATGTAAAGTGGGCACATGACAATGGTCACAAAGTATGGGCTCTTGTAGGAAACGGGTCTGATCCAGAGGTAACTCATGGATTCCTCAACAATACTGACACCAGGGAGAAGATAATTCAGCAGCTGCTAATTTATGCAAAGCTTTATAAGCTTGACGGCATCAATATAGATTTTGAAAACATAAATGTTAAAGACAGGAATATGCTGACTCAATTCATGAGAGAGCTGTCACCTTTAGTAAGGGAGCAAGGGCTGGTGGTTTCAATTGATGTTACCTTCAGATCCTCCAGTGAAAATTGGTCCATGTGTTATGACAGAAAGGCTTTGGCTGAGGTAGTGGATTATATCGCAGTGATGGCATATGACCAGCATTGGGCAGCGAGTCCTGTGGCCGGCTCTGTAGCTGAACTTGGTTGGGTTGAAAATGGACTGAAGAGGATTCTTGAGGAAGTACCCAATGAAAAGGTGCTTCTGGGACTTCCCTTCTATACAAGGGTATGGAAGGAAGAAGTGGTAGACGGCAAGGTGAAGGTGTCTTCGACAGCGGTATCCATGGGAGCTGTGGAAAAGATTCTTGCAGAAAAGAAGCCTGAGGTCATATGGGATAAGGCAAGCGGACAGAACTATGTAGAATACAAGGTAGGCAACGTTACACACAAAATATGGATAGAGGATGGTGCTTCTATTAACTTAAAATCCTCCCTAGTGCACAAGTATGACCTGGCAGGAGCCGCCTCCTGGAGGAAAGGCTTTGAATCAGATGATATCTGGGCTGTACTTCAGGATAATCTGAAGGTCAAGCAGGACTATACTCAATGGGCAAATGCAAATAGCGCAGCGGCGGAGTAGTAGAATTATGCGCCATATGCGGGCGGGCATGAAAACCCGCCCCTACGGATAAATCATACGTAGGGGGCGGTTTCCATGCCGCCCCGTAACTACGTTTTATTTCACAGCAATCCAAAGATCCAGATATACTATACATCTTATTTTAGTTTGCATAGTACCGACGTGGGGATGTATCTTTGAGGAAGACTTCCACTGACCTCGGTACGGAAGCGACCCCTGGCAAAATAGCCAGACGGACCTGCAGAGATGGGACCCCCGCCAGTGATTTTGCTGGCTTTGGAAGGCAAGGAGGACATACTTCCCCATGTCGGAGTTTTTCACACACTGTTTCATATTCTTTATTATCTGTGCTAAACATGGTGCTCGATTGCCGCCACTTTAGCAATAGTCTTACCTGCCTGTAGTAAATACAGGCGGGTTTTGCTATCATTAGGGTACATAATAATTTGTAAAGGCTGATGTGTATGACTAAAGGAAAAGAAATCAGAATATCGGTAAGGGACCTGGTGGAGTATGCTCACCGTTCTGGGGACTTGGATTCAAGATTTATGGGAATGGGGAAAGCTCTTGAAGGAGCAAGACTGCATCAGAAGATCCAGGGCTTGAGAAAAGAGGTCGCAGCAAAGGATGGAGAAGAATATCACAAGGAAGTGAGTATCTCCAATACCATTAGCTACAACAACCTTAATTTTGCTATTACGGGTAGGATTGACGGTCTTTTTGAAAGCAGCCAAGGAATAATAACCTTGGAGGAAATAAAGACCACAGTGAGTCCTTTAGAATATATAGAAGAAGATACATATCCTGTGCATTGGGCACAGGCTAAGTGCTATGCCTACATGTACACCTCTAAATATGAAACTCCTGTGACCAATATCCAGCTTACTTATTACAATACTGACAGCGGAGAGATGAAGATATTTGTTAAGTCTGTGGAGCTTAATGAGCTTACGGGACACTTCATGGAGGTGTTGGAGAAGTATTACAACTGGGCTTCTGCAATGTATGAATGGCGCGATCTGAGGGATAGTACAATAAAGAAGCTTGAGTTTCCATACAAGGAATACCGTAAGAATCAGAGGAAGCTTGCGGTAGCTGTATATAAGACGATAGAAGCCTCCAAAAGGATTTTTATACAGGCCCCCACAGGAACAGGCAAGACAATTTCCGCACTTTTCCCAGCCATTAAGGCATTAGGGGAAGGCAATACCAGCAGAATCTTTTACCTTACGGCAAAAACAATAACAAGACAGGTTGCCCTGGATGCAGTCAGCAAGATGTGGGAAAGGGGATTGCGCCTCAAGACCATAGTGTTGACCGCCAAGGACAAGGTATGCTTCAAGGAGGAGACCAGCTGCAATCCTGAATACTGCGAGTATGCAAAGGAATACTTTGACAAGGTTAATACCGTGCTGAAGGAGGTCTTTGAAAAGGAAGGCATAATTACCAGGGAAATAGTAGAGGAGTATGCAAGAAAGCATACTGTATGTCCTTTTGAGCTCTCCCTGGATCTGTCCTATTGGATGGATTGCATTATATGTGATTATAATTATGTTTTTGATCCAAGGGCAAGCCTGAAGAGGTTTTTTCTGGATAAGGAAAGCGATTATGTGCTTCTCATAGATGAAGCTCATAATCTTGTGGATCGTGCCAGGGAAATGTTTTCAGCTGAGCTTTATAAAAAGCCCTTTCTCGATATAAAACGGTCGTTGAAAAACTCGGCGGCCAGTATATCAAAGGCCGCGGGCAGAATCAATTCGGCTCTGCTGGCTTTGAAAAAGAAAAGTGAAGGCAAGAGCTGCTGTTTAGCAAAGGAGGAGCTTAAAGAGCTGTATCCTATACTAAGGGATTTTATCAGCCAAGGGGAGCAATGGCTGGGATCAAACCATGGCAGCCAGGGGCACGGTGAAGTGCTGGAGCTTTATTTTGAAGCCTCTGCCTTTTTGAAGATTTATGAAATATCTGATGAAAGGTATGTCACTTACATTGAATTTTCTGGGAGCGATGTGAAGCTCAAGCTTTTTTGTCTTGATCCGTCAAAAAATCTGGGGGATATTACCGGGAAGGTCAAGGCCTCTGTGTTTTATTCTGCTACATTGACCCCACTGAATTACTTCAAGGATATCCTTGGAGGCTGCCAGGAGGATTACAACATGAAGCTGGCTTCACCCTTCGAGAATTCCAATCTGTGCCTGACAGTGGCACAGAACGTATCTACCAAATACATGAACAGAGAGAATAGTCTTTCTGAGATAGCAGATTATATAAAGACAGTTATTGATGGTAAGAAGGGGAATTATCTGGTGTTTTTTCCCTCTTATAAATATATGAATGATGTGCACACAGTTTTTGAAGGTAAATATCCCGGGGTCAAAGCCATGGTCCAACAGCCCACCATGCAGGAGGAGGAAAAGGAGAGCTTTCTCCAATGCTTTCAGCCGGATACTGAGACAGGTCTGGTTGCCTTTGCAGTGATGGGCGGCATGTTCTCGGAGGGAATAGACCTTGTAGGAGACAGGCTTGTAGGAGCTGTTATAGTGGGTGTAGGCCTTCCGCAGGTTTGCTTCGAGAGGGATATCATAATGGATTTCTTTGCGAATAAGAACAGCATGGGCTTTGAATACGCTTATATGTACCCGGGGATGAACAAGGTCATGCAGGCTGCAGGAAGGGTCATAAGGTCTGAGTTGGACCGGGGGGTGGTACTTCTGATTGATGAAAGATTCGGAAGTAACCGCTATGTCAGGATGTTCCCGGAGGAATGGCTGCATAACAATAGAGTAAAAAGTCCTGAAGAGCTTGGGCAAATCCTTATGGATTTCTGGAATCGGCAGATATAATATTCTGCAAACTTGTGCTATAATATTTTTAAGTAATCATAGTTATTGTTAACAGGAGTTATTATATATGAGAACTATCTCAGCAGAAAGTATGAAGAGCTTCTCTGATACGGTATCAGAATTCTATACCCTTTTTTTTAGAAGCTATCCATTTATGAAGCCTTTCCTCATGAATATATTCCTATTCAGCTCAGGCAATTTTGGAATCATAATCAAGGAAGAGGGTATAATCTCCGGCAGGTTTTCTGTTTTTCACAGCACCGAAGGAAATATTGTGAAAGAAGGAATCGAAGATGGAGTTGCGGTTAAATTTACTCTTAATAGAAAGCATTACGACGATATGATGCAGAATAGGAGGAAGTATATGGAGAAGCCCTATAAGCTGCTTAAGTTTTTTCCTGCCTTCCTGAAATCAGTGTCCATAGACAACAAGAGCCTGAGGGACGATGCCCTTATAGGAAGTAAAGTGACCCTGCGGCCTGGAGTAGAAACTGATATCTATCTGCTGTTCAAGTGGTACAATGATACAGAATTGAACAAGCTTGCAGGCTGGAGCGATTCGAAGGCCACAGCAGACAAACTTAGGTACAATATGTCCAGGAGCTTTGGGTACGACCCAATGAATTTAATGATAGATAATGAAGAGGGAACACCGATAGGTACAATACAGCTCTATGATTTTAATGAGCAGGACAAAAGCTGTAAGCTTGGTATTAGAATTGGTGACAGTAACTACTGGGGGAAGGGCTATGGAGAGGATGCTGTCAATACTCTGCTGCAATATGCTTTTATGAAAATTGATATATATAGGGTAACTTTAAAGGTCTATGAATATAATGAAAGAGCTGTCAAATGCTATCTCAAATGCGGTTTCCAATACGAGGGCAGGACTAGGAAGTCAGCCTTTATAGACGGCAAATTCTATGATGAGATAATAATGGGCGCTCTAAAGAGTGATTTGATAAAATAAAAATAGCACAAATAAAGAAAATAGACTTGTCAATGACAAGTCTATTTGTTACCCATAATCTTCATGTCCTGCATCAGGTCTGAAACTTTGAAATATGCATTTCTCGCTGTACGTGAAACCTTTTTACGTGATTTTGAATTGAATGCAGGGATTAAAGCCATTCCTGCCAGTGCGCCCACAGCTCCCCAAGCCATCATGCTTCTGGATGCTTTTCGCATAACGATAGCACTTCCTTTCAGGTTTAATGTAAAAGATTGAATGTGTTCTAGTAATAGGGTGGTTTTTTTTATATTTATTAAACCATGAAAATAATAGTAGTTTTTAAACACCTGACAAGTCAAAGTCGGGAGTGTAGTCACTGCTTGCAGACTCAAGCTCCTGCATGTAGCCATTCTCCAAACCTGCTTCAAAGAAGCAATCGAGCACATTCTCATACTCGGTGGATCTAATTCTTCTATTGATTTCTTCGTATGCGTAAGAATTGTGCATTGGTGTATATTGACACATTATGCTTACGAAGGCATACTTTCCTATATTTTCCCGTATCCATTTAAATATAGCTTTTGAATCTTCAAATAAGCCGGGAAGAATGAGATGTCTAATGATGAGACCATTCCTTACCATACCATTTTCGTCGAATTCCGGATAGCCCACTTGCTCAAACATTGCTAATACAGCTTTAGACGTATGACTGAAATAATCCTTAGAATGAGAATACTTAACAGCATAAGTATCTGAACAGTATTTAATATCAGGAAGGTATATATCAACAGTTCCTTTTAACATTTCTATTGTTCCAACAGTTTCATAACCATTTGTGTTATATAGAATTGGAAGTGATAAACCTTTTTCTCTGGCATTAGATACAGCTTTGATAATATGCAATGCATAGGGTGTGGGTGATACAAGGTTAATGTTGGCTGCTCCTTGCTGCTGTAATTCAATCATTATTTCCGCTAATCTCTCAATAGTGATTTCCTTGCCAAAATGCTCCTGACTAATGTCGTGATTTTGGCAAAACACGCATTTCATATTGCAGCCGCTGAAGAAAATAGTGCCGGAGCCTTTTTTGCCGGATATGCACGGTTCTTCCCATTGATGGAGAAAGGCCTTTGCCGCCAGAACCTCAGCACCTGCACCACAAACGCCTGCCTTTTCATATCTGTTGACACCGCACTGTCTCGGACATAGCTTGCAGCTTCTTAATATTTCCTGCATAGGTCAATTCCTTTCTTTAAGAGGAGTCATCTATGATATTTTACCTTATGATACTGAAAATATTAAATCATATAGAACTAAAAATTTGAAGGATTTATTTATGTATTTATAGAATAATTTAAAAAGCTAAAAAAAAGCAAGAAATTTGTATAATAATATATCAAATGCAAGGGTGAGGGTTAATGACTGAACAGGATATGTTATTCTCGTTGGATATCGGTACAAGAACCGTTGTGGGCATAGTCGGCTATCATGATGGGGAGAGATTCAGAATTCAAGCCTTTGATGTGGAAGAACACAAGGAAAGGGCTATGTATGACGGACAGGTTCATGATATAGAGCTTGTTGCCAAGGCTGTTGCCAAGGTTAAGGAAAAGCTCGAAAAAATGACAGGCATGGAGCTTAAGAGAGTGTCCATTGCAGCTGCAGGAAGGTCCCTGCGGACCTGTAAGGTTTTTGTAGAGAGGGATTCGGATCCTACCTTAGAGGTAGACAGTGAACTTATCAGCAGTCTTGAAATCGAAGCCATCCAACAGGCTCAGAAGGAAATAGAAGAACTGAACAATGAGGATGATCAATCATATTTTTGTGTAGGTTATGCTGTTGTGAACCAGTTTCTTAATGGAAGTGTAATAGGCAACCTTATAGGTCATAAGGCTAAGCGGGCTGGGGTTGAAGTACTTGCTACCTTCCTGCCGAGAGTTGTTGTGGAAAGCCTTTATGCAGTAGTTGCCAGAGCAGGACTGGAGGTTGCGAGTCTTACTCTGGAGCCTATTGCAGCGATGAACGTATCTATTCACAGCAGCTTGAGGCTGTTGAATCTTGCGCTTGTGGATATTGGAGCTGGAACCTCAGATATTGCCCTGACCAAGGGTGGTACAGTATTTGCCTTCGCGATGGCTCCTATAGCAGGAGATGAAATCACTGAGAAGGTTGCTGAAGCTTTACTGCTTGATTTTGAACAAGCAGAAAAAGTTAAGATATGCCTTAATAATAAGGATAAAGTAAAGTACAAGGATATTATGGGCATATCCTATGAGAAAAGCACAGCGGAAATAGTAAAGGATATTGATCCGGCCATTAGGATTCTGGCTAAGGAGATCAGCAATAAAATATTAGAATATAACGGGAAGACACCTAGTGCGGTATTCCTGGTGGGCGGCGGAAGTCAGATACCCAATCTCACTGAATATCTTGCGGAATTTCTTCAGCTGCCTGCTGAAAGAGTAGGAGTAAGAAGTACAGATATCATCAAGGATGTGGAAATAAAGAGCAAAAAGCTTGCAGGACCAGAATTCATAACACCTATAGGAATTGCAGTAACGGCACATATGAACAGGCAAAAGGATTTCCTTCATGTGACTGTCAACGGGGTAAATGTGAAGCTGTTTAATTCAAAGACTCTTACTATAGCAGACAGCCTCATATTGGTTGGATATAATCCTCGAAACCTTATAGGCAGAAGAGGTAGTGCAATAAGCTTCAAGCTAAATGGAAAAACTGAAGTTGTAAGGGGCGAATCGGGAGAGCCGGCAGTCATATACCTTAACGACCGTGCATACGGGCTGGACAAGCCAATAGCAAACGGAGACAGGGTAATAGTGGAGCCTGCGGTAGAGGGTAAGCCTGCAGAGGTATATGTAAGGGACTACATAGGAGAATATCCGGAAAAAATCATTTATGTGAATGACAACCCATATAATATCAGACCATCAGTATCCATAAATGGTGTTGAGTGCGGTATAGATACACCAATAAAGGATGGGGATGACGTAAGCATCAAATGTGTGGAGAAGGTTGTAGCACTTTTAGAGCAGCTGGATTTGAGTTATTATGATACTGAAATAAATATAAATGGCAAAAAAGCTGGGCTGGATGATGCTATAAACAATGGTGACTATATTATTTACAAAACAATGGAGAAAGCAAAGCCGGATAGTCTGCCAAGCGGCTCAGCAGGGGGCAGCAGTGTAAATGTGATTTTGAATGGCAAACCAGCAGTGCTCCAGACAAATAAATCACAGTTTTTATTTGTAGATGTTTTCAATTATATTGATATTGATGTCAGGAGTGTCAAGGGGACAATTGCAATGCTTTTGAACGGGAACAAAGCCAACTATACAGACGTCATACAGGATGGAGACAGAATAGAGTTTCATTGGGATGAAAAATAGATTTACTATTTTTTCATTTCAGTGGAATTAAAGAGCAGGGGAAATGTATATAATATATAAATGTATCTTGTACAAGTAGTGATTTATTAGATTCATTGTTACATGGTTTTAGCTCTTGTAACGCGCAACGCGTAACTGTTTTTAATGTATAGTGTGGGAGGTTATAGATTGAGCAAGAATATGAAAATAGGTATCGGAATTATTATAATATTGATATTGATAGCAGCGGCGCTTAGCTTTGCAATGGTGAATGGTGATAGGATACATTCGAATATCACGATCAATGGCATTAATGTTGGTGGGTTTACTCCATCGCAGGCAGACAGCATGTTGAAAGAGAAGATTGAGCCTACCATTGCTGATTCTGTAATTGCGCTTAAATTCAGGGAAAAAGTATGGAGACTCAAGTACAGTGATATAGGCTTTAAATTCGACTATGAAGATGCAGTGACTAAGGCTTATGACATCGGACATAAAGGAAACATCATAAAGAGAATGACCGATGTAGTGACCACACAGCTTGGAAGAGAAGATATAAAGCTCAATTTCTCCTATGATTCAGAGTTTATCAGAAATAGACTTGTGGATATATTTAAGGAGATTGGACAGGATGCTAAAGATGCTACCATTGTTCTAAAGGAGCAAGGCTTTGTCATTACTGATGAGGCTGAAGGCAGAAAGCTTGATGTCAACCGATCCTATGACCTTATAAAAGTCCAGGTAGAGAAGGTCGGTTTTGAAGATGTGGAGTTAGTTGTTGAAACTACGCAGCCTGAAATAAAGAGAGCTGATCTCGAAACCATCAAGGATAAGCTGGGAGAATACTCTACAAAGTTCAATGCTGCAGATGTTGACAGGACGCATAATATTAAGATAGCTGCCAGCAGTGCATCACACATACTGATAAAGCCGGGAGAGATCTTCTCAGTCAATGAGATGGTGGGTCCCAGACTTGCAAAGTTCGGATATAAGGAAGCCAAGGTTATTATAAATAATGAGTTGGTGCCTGGAATCGGCGGCGGAGTATGTCAGGTTTCCTCCACCTTATATAATGTAGCACTGCTTTCAAACATGAAGATTGTAGAGCGCAGAAGCCACTCTCTTCCATCCAGCTATGTACCTCTTGGAAGAGACGCGACTATATCTGAGAACTATATTGATTTTAAATTTCAGAATACTACCCAATATCCTATATATCTATATGGGGAAGTAAAGGGCAGCTGGGTTAAGTTCAGCTTATATGGCCGCAATGAGAACCCGGGTAGAACTGTAAAGGTAAGAACTGAAGTGATAAAGAAGACTGAGCCGCAGATAAAAATAATTGAAGATCCTACTTTGCCGGAAGGTACAGAAGTCGAAGAGAAGAAGGCATATACAGGATATGTGGTAAAGAGCTGGAGAGTAGTAATGGAAAATGGTAAGGAAGTATCTGTAGAGGAGCTTCCAATTAGTACCTACAGGGTTGCAAACGGAGTAAAGAGAGTTGGAACTATGAAAGTTGCCCCTCCTCCGCCTACTACTGAAAATCAGTTGGAAACACAACAATAATGAAGTGTATTATTAACATTTGATTTACTAATTAGTTATGATATTAATAAGCATTTAGACAGGAGACTATTAGATGAACGATTCACTTTATTCCAAGAAAGTAACTTGTCCCGTTTGCAAAAAGCAGTTTTCTTCCATGAAGGCTAAGGTAAATTCCTGCAAGGTGGAAAAGAAGGATGAGGATTTCTGCACGCACTATGTGGATTTGAACCCATTATATTATGAAATATTTGTTTGTCCATTTTGCGCATATTCAGCAGCTGAGAACTCTTTCGAGGAGATTACCGAAATAGAAATCAAGCTTCTTAAGGATGCTTTTTCTGGTAGGACAGTAGGCAGAAGCTTTTGTACTCAGAGAGGCTTGAACGATGCAGTGGCAGCATGCAAATTGGCTATCCATACAGCAGAGCTCAGAAAGGCAAAGTCAAGTACATTAGCCGGATTGTGTCTCAAGCTGGCATGGCTTTATAGGTTTGCAGGGGACAAGCAGGAAGAGATATTCTTAAAATATGCACTTCAAAATTATTTGGCGGCCTTCGATAACGAAGAGTTTCCAATAGGCAACCTGAATGAAATATCTATGATGTACTTATTGGGTGAGCTATCAAGAAGGCTTGGGCAGCTTAATGATGCCATAGTATGGTTCGGTAAAGCTGTTATGAGTCCTGAAAGAGAAGAGAATCCCAAGATTGAGAAGCTTGCCAGAGAGCAGTGGAACTTAGCCAAAGAACAGCATAAGAAAAAGGTAAAAGCGGTATAATCACAGTTTGTGCTAATTTATAAATATATTAAGTTTTTAAAATGAGCTTAACGTCAAATGCGTTAGGCTTTTTTTATTTTGTACAATACAGCCTTAATCTTAGGTGAAAGCTTTTATGAGGTTCTCACCCATAGCTTGCATAATTAGCGGAGATTAGTTAAAGCTGGTTATAACAAAAAAATAAAATATTTCATGGAGTGAAAACTTTTTGATTTTTTCACGGGTATATATTGTGAAGTTACTTATGTGGGCGCTCATAAGGAGGTGACCAAATGCTTGAAGATAAAGAAATAGTATTAAGATTCAGAGAAGGTGAGGAAGAAGCTTTCAGGGAGTTGTATGACAAATATGCAGGGTATGCTTTGCGTGTGGCTGCTGCTGTTACAAAGAGCAAAGCCAGCGCTGCAGACGCGGTACAGGAGACCTTTATCAGGGTATATAAGAATATAAAGTCCTATGATATAAATCAACCCTTTAAGCCTTGGTTTTATAAAATATTGATAAACGAATGCAACCGCCTAATGAAAAATGTTTTCAGAACAATATATTTCAGTGACTACTTCAACAATAGCCCCAATGAAGCTTATGAAGATAACCATAGGATATTGGAGCACGAGGAATTGTATGAGGCTATAAAAGGTTTGAAGATTATCCACAGATTGCCACTCATACTCAAATACTTGAATGATTTTACGGAAAATGAAATTGCAGATATATTGGAACTCAACCTAAATACAGTGAAGTCAAGATTGTTTAAAGGAAGAAAAAAGCTTAGGGAAGCACTGGAAAAGCAAGAGGAAAGGAGGAGATTCCATGGATGAAAAAAAGTTTGATGAAAAAATAGAGGATTCTTTATTGAAGGGGACAGAAGAGTCGGAGCAGTTGATAGAGCAAGTTTGGGGCAATATTCAGAGCAGTATATATAATGTTGCAGAGGAGAAAGTAGAGATGAAGAGTAAGGGGAGAAGCTTTGTGAGAAAAGCAGCGGGAATAGCTGCAGCATTCATAGTCGTGGTAACGGTTCTGGCAGCAACCACAACAACAGGCCAGGCTGCAATGAAGAGGATAATTGATTTGCTGGTCCCACAGAAAACCATTACCCAGGAGCTGGAGGGGCAAAAGGAGGATGGGAATTTCTCACTCCATACCAGGGATGAAGAAGTCGACTACGCTATTTATATTGACGAAGAAAGATATATGGTCGAAAAAGGTGAAGAAGCTGATAGGATTGTACCTAAGCTCAAAGCGGACAGCAAGTATCCGCCGGTATTCATGGAGATAAAACAAGTAAAGGATAAAAAGCCTGAGGATTTGATAAGGCTTACTAAAGCCGAGCTTGAGTCCAAGTATCCGACAGTAAGGGATATGGGTCAGGTTGAAGAGCCGCTGAAAGCCTATGAGCTTTATGCCAATAGCGGGAGTAAGTGGAATGATACAGTTGTGCGATATTACTTTGTGGATAATGGGGCAGGAGGAACTTTTGTTATCACAGAGCGGTACTTTGTGGAAGCAAGCGAAGGCCACGGAGCCAGATTTTACAATATGCTGAAGGAGTTTAGGATTTTAGATCTGGCAGCCGGCTGTTAGAAGAGTTTAAAATTATACACAGTTAGCATAGTGAAAAGCCATGGATAGTACAGAGGTGCTATTCATGGCTTTTCATTTTCATATTCTGTATTAATTGTGAAAAAATGTTTGAAATTATTTCACTGTTAATTGATTGAATTGTCAGACGATATTAAATAAAATATTAATTAATATAAGTTAAGAAGTAAACTTCTTACATGATAGTTCGGTTTATATATCTGGCAGCATGAGGAATATTAAATATTAATTTTTTGCGAGTGGGGGTTGGGTTATGGAATATTGTAATGATGCTATCAGGAAAATTGAAGAAAGTGTTTCAAAGGCTATTGTAGGCAAGAGAGACACTATAGAAAAGCTATTGGTAGCTTTACTCTCAGGAGGTCATGTACTTATTGAAGATGTTCCGGGAGTTGGGAAAACTACTTTGGTGCATGCAGTTGCCAGGTCAATAGGCTGCAGCTTTAAGAGGATACAGTTCACTCCGGACCTGCTTCCATCAGATATCACCGGAGTAACTGTATATAATATGAAGCAGGGGGAGTTTGAGTTCAAGCAAGGTCCGATAACTTCAAACATAGTACTGGCTGATGAGATAAACAGAAGCTCTCCCAAAACGCAATCGAGTCTGCTTGAAGCTATGCAGGAGCGGCAGATAACTGTAGATGGCAACACCTACAAGCTGCCGGAGCCTTTTATGGTGCTTGCAACTCAGAATCCCATAGAATATGAGGGTACGTTTCCGCTGCCTGAAGCGCAGATAGACAGGTTTGCAATGAAAATATCCATGGGTTATCCCTCCTACAGTGAAGAGAAAAGTATTCTGAACAAATATAAGGGAGATAATCCCTTAGAGGAGATGGAATCCGTTATCAGCGTGGAGGAGCTTCGGAAAGTCCAGAAAAGCGTGGAGCAGGTGCACGTTGATGAGACTATTCAGGACTATATAGTACAGATTGTCCAGGGGACAAGAGGACATAAGGATGTATATCTGGGCTGCAGTCCAAGGGGAACCCTGGCACTTTTTAATAACTGCCGTGCCTTGGCTTTTATTCGAGGAAGAGAGTACGTAATCCCCGATGATGTAAAGGAGCTTGTTCAGTGTACCCTAGCCCACAGGATCATACTGAAGTCCGAAGTAAGGATACAGGGCAAGGATCAGGCCACGGTGCTTGCAGAAATTTTGAGAAGCATAAGAGTGCCGGTGGTAAATACCAATGGCTAAGATGAATTATAAAGCTCTGGCTCTGATTATGGTGCTATTTGCTATGGCGCTATTCGTCGGTGGCAAATTTATATATGGGCTTTTTGTTATAGTATTTTTACTGGTATTGACCTCCTACATGACAGGTAGAAGCACCCATAAGAATCTGGTTAATCTGATTTGGAAAAACAGTGGTAAAGCGGTTACCGGAGATAGGGTAAACTTGAATATGGATCTCTATAATGCAGGCTATATGCCGATTCCATATTTGAAGGTAACAGCCAATCTTCCTAAAAAGCTTGTGGGGGAAGAGCAAAAACAGAGGATATATTCCTTGATGCCCGGTATTAAAGCAACCCTGTACAGGGATTTTATCTGCAAGCATAAAGGGGTTTATAAAATTGGATATGTAGAAGCCGAGTTTGGTGATATATTAGGGATTTTAAGGTGGAAGAAGGTTTTTGACGAGGAGATATATCTTGTTGTATACCCCAAGTTTCATTTATTAAAGCATCTGGATATTCCTCTAAGACAGCAGTTTGGCACAGTTTCTGTCAAGCATAACGCATACGAGGATCATGCCAGTACCAGGGATATAAGGAAATATAATATTGGGGACAGCTTCAAGAAGATGCATTGGAAGGTGACCGCCCATAGAGGGGATTTTTTTGTGAGAAATGTGGAACTGAACGCCTCTGCTGATTTGAATGTTTTTCTTGATTTATATGATTATGGATTTGAGGAAGAGATAGCCTTCGACTTAGAAGAGAAAGGGGCGGAATGTACAGCCTCCATTATCAGATACGCACTTTTCCATTCGATGTCAGTGAATTTCATAGCAAAAGGAGATATGTCTGTGACGCTTAATGCAAAAAGGGTGGATCGGTTCGACCTGTTCCTTGATGCCTTAAGCAGGGTAACTGCAAAAGGAGATACTCCCATTGCTGATTTGGTCAGAAGAGAAGCGCGTAAGCTGGACTGGGATGCCACAGTGGTAGTGATAACTCCACATATGGATAAGGCATCTGCAGAAACCTACCTCTCTTTAAAAGCCTCAGGAATAGAGTTTGTGGTTGTATATCTACGTAAGGACAAGGAAGAAAGCAGTGAAATCATTGAATCCCTCAGACACAATGATTTCAAAATATTCGTGGTAGATATGGAGGACGACATACGGCAGGTGCTGGGAGGTCACTATGAAAAATAAGAATATAAAAGAAATACTTTTCTATTTCAGCCTGATATTCATTATGGTTATGAGCTTGAATCTTGCAGTAATGGATTCTACAGGGGCGGATCTGCCTTTAGTGAGGACAATGTTCTTTACACTGATTACAACTGCCATAGTATCAATAATAATATTATTCCCTATTAGCCTTATTGCAGCCTTGATTCCGGGGATAGTAGGAATTCTTTATCTCTACTATATTGATGCAGCACTGATAAACCTATATGTACAGAAAATACTTGGCTTTTTATATTGGTTATATGGATATATAGTGGGTTATAACTATTTTGAGACTGGTTACTCCTTAGTATTTATAATAATTTACACTTTATTGATAACACTTTTAATCTCCATTATTGTATATAGCGGCAGGGGAGGCTTCTTGCTCATTGCACTGGGCACTGTAGTGCTTTCCTTCTTCTGGTTCATCTATGTGGAAAAGGCAAGGCTTTATCTTGTGCTTTATCTCTTTGGGTCAATATTGCTATATTCCTATCAAATATTTAAAGGTCGGCTTAAGGAATGGAGGGCAGCAGACAGCAGCATTGAATACGATGTTGGGCGGAACTGGATGCTTTGCTCTACTGTTATTGTTTCTATCTCCATGATGCTTTCCCTTGCACTGCCTTTGAATATAAGTGCTGTAAGCTGGCCCTGGTTAAACGATAAAATTGTAAGCGTTTTTCCATTTATTGCAGATTGGCGAAACGATACTTTAGAATCCTTCAGCTATGGCTTTAACTCAAGATACAGCCTGAGCTCCACCGGTTACAAGAGTAATAAGCTTGGGGGGGAAGTGCTGCTGGATGAATCAGTCATGATGACTGTAAAAACACAGGAGAAGGATACCTTATATCTCAGAGGAGCAGTAAAGGACAAGTATACATCGAACAGCTGGAGCAAGTCTAGGAAGGGCTATAAGGAGTACAGCCCCGGAGATACTATGCCTTTACCTTATGGAAGCGGCATCAGAACCAGGGAAGCGGTCTTGGAGATTACCTATAAGAAGCTTATGACCTCCACGGTATTTGCCCCTTATTCAGTATATCAGGTGCAGCATAGTGCAAAGAGGGTATATGCCGATGAGGATGCAGAGGTATATACTCCCAAAATGACGATGAGAGACGAGGGGTATTCAGTAAAAAGCATAATACCATATATAGATGTTGAAAAGCTTAGGGAAACAAAGAGTTCAGGCCTGAGCGTCAATGATTTTAGGCTGTACACCGCCTTGGCTTCCGATGTTTCTGAAAGGGTTAAGTCCTTAGCTATGGAAATAACAAAAGGACAGAGCAATGATTTTGATAAAGCAAAGGCAATAGAAAACTATCTGCGACAAAACTACAAATATACGCTGAAGCCTCAAATTATGCCTTCAAAGGTGGAGTTCACAGATCATTTTCTGTTTGAAGGCAAAGAGGGCTACTGCACTTACTTTGCCACATCCATGTCGGTGCTGCTCAGAGCCTCAGGGGTGCCTTGCAGGTACGTGGAGGGCTTTGTAGCACCATATGAAGGAGAAGAGGAGAGAACGGTCAGGGGTACTAATGCTCATGCTTGGGTAGAGGTGTATTTTGGTGATTATGGGTGGGTGACATTTGAACCTACTCCACAATATGCCGCAGTAGAGCATAAGATAGCCCCGGAAGCGGTACATGAAGCTAATATAGATCCCCTTAAGAATAAAGAGAGGAATAGTATTAACAGATCCAATACCACAAGGAGACGTGGGGATTTGGAGATTGAAGAGGAAGCTGGCGGGGGGACAGCAAATGGAAGCCAGGGGAAGAAACATTTCAATATCGGGAATGTGGCATTTTGGATGCTTGTGTTTCTGGTAATAATAAGATTTGGATATATGTACCTGGTATGGGCAATGAAGGAGGTAAGCCTTGGGCGCATCAAGGGGCAAAGGTTTGCTCTGGAATATATAAAGGATATAATTTGGTACCTGGGTCGTGCAGGCTTCATAATGAACCAGGAAGAGACTATAAGGGAGTATTTTAAAAGAGTCAAATATAATTACGAGGAAAGGTTTTCCGACATTTCCAATGTTACGCAGATACTAGAGAAGATAAGATATGGTAATTTGGATGCCAGTGCTGAAGAGAGAAGGCTTTTGGAGGTATTTAGGAGAAAGGTGAAGAAGCTTGCTCTTAAGAAAGCGGGAGCGTTGCAGTTCTTCATAAGTTTATATTTTTCGGGTAAATAATTGAATAAAATACATGTTGAATTCAAAAACTTAACGTGATATAATAGATTCGTTGGCGTGAGTGGCGGAACGGCAGACGCACTAGGTTCAGGTCCTAGCGTTCGCAAGAATGTGCGGGTTCAAATCCCGCCTCGCGCACCATTTTATGTAATTTTAATCATCTGATTGATTCAGATGATTTTTATTTTTTTGTTCGTAAGTAAAGATGCCATTTTATGGCTTTGAAAATATTGGCTATTGATATAATATATAAAGGGGATAATAAATTATAATATTTTCAGGGAGAGATTACATTGAGCATAAACAATTTAAAGTACAAGATGCTGGTTTCTGACATGGATTATACACTACTCAACAAGGATAAGATGGTTTCTGAAAGAAACAGGGACGCAGTAAGGAAGGCAATTGAAAAGGGTGTCCATATGGTTGTTGCAACCGGTAGGATTTATACTTCCGCCAGAGTGTACGCCAAACTGTTGGGAGTAGGTACGCCGATAATAGCCAGCAATGGAGCAATTATAAGAGAAGCAGTCTTTGATAATCCATTGGACACAGAAAAAACCATATATAAAGACATTCTGCCAATGGAAGCGGTAAGGGAAATGATAAGGTTGTCCCGCAAACACGGGATTTTCTGTCACTTTTTCACAGAGGATACTATTTATGCTGAAAAGCTTGTTACTGTATCTCTGAGATATACCGAGTGGAACCAGTTTCTTGGTAGGGAAGACCAAGTAAAAATTAAAATTGTGGATGATATAGAAAAGGCAATAATCGAAGATAACGTGCAAATATTAAAGTCTGTTGTAGTAGACAGCAGCAGTGAGAAAATACAGCTGTTAAGGAATAGCATAGTAGAGACAGGAATTGTATCAGTAAGTCAATCCATGAAGGATAATCTGGAGGTAATGAATAAAGGGGTTACAAAGGGCAATGCCGTCAGGATGCTTGCAGAGATGTACGGAATAAAAAGAGATGAAATAATCGCTATAGGCGATAATGAAAACGATATAAGCATGATTGAATATGCAGGCATGGGAATAGCAATGGGGAATGCAGAGGAGTCACTGAAAAATGTAGCAAATCACATTACCGGTGATTATCAGGAGGACGGAGTGGCAGAGGCCATAGAAAGGTTCATATTGTAATATTGAACGCACGAGGGTATTTACATCGGGTATAGTGCGAATTCAATAACAATCAAGGAAACGTTTTGCAAAATCCGAACAGATAATACTTGGTATATTTGCAAAACATTTTATCTTTGCCTTATCAAAATAATAGTTTTACTGGACACATACATTATGTTAACATGGTTATATAGCAAAATGAGCAAGTTCGGTAAAATCATTATTTTGAAGAGGGAGACAAGTATGAAAAAGCTGTTGCTCTTGATTGCTGCTGCTTTAATAATTATGGCATATGTGGATTTCAAGTATGTCAGCATATCTGCTTCTTTGGAGAAAAAGCTTATATATGAAGAGGATATGAACATAAATGATAGGATGCCTATGGTAAAGGTGATGACTTACAATATCCACAGAGGAGTAAACAGGGACAATGAGTTGAACCTGGATGGAATAGTGGAGGTCATAAAGAATTCCGGAGCTGAGATAATTGCACTTCAAGAGGTGGAAAGATTCTCTGTGCGAACTAAGTTTCAAGATCAAATCGGATATATAGCGGATAAGCTTTCTATGCAGTACGTTTTTGGAAAAAGTGTAAACATTCTGAACGGGCAGTATGGAAATGCTATATTGAGCAAATATCCTATAGAAGAATATGAAGTAAGTGAATTGCCTTCGGAGGGAGAACAGAGAACACTCTTAAGAGCTAAACTGAACGTATTCGGCAATAAAATATCCATTTACAATACTCATCTGGGACTCAAACAAAGTGAAAGAGATATGCAGGTTGAAGAAATTTTAAGAATGACAAGGGATGATAAAAAATTCATAGTAGCCGGAGATTTCAACGCAAGAGTGGACAAGCTGGGTAAAATTACCAAAGAGTTTAGAGACTGCGCCGGCTATGGAAATAATTACGATAAAGCTACTTTTGAAAACGAAGGCTTAAGTGAGCGAATAGATTATATATTTACATCACAGGTATTTGAGGTAAAAGAATATGATGTACCTATATCATACGCGTCGGACCACTACCCCGTTGTAAGTACAGTTAAATTGAAGAATCAAAATAAATAATGCAAAGAATATTTCGCAAAAATCATAATTGACGCAAGTCAATTTTTTTTTTGCTAATAATATCTATGTAGCGATGAGCACTTTGTGCCAAACTGTAAAGCTGCAAAGGAGTTGTTTATATGCCCTTTAATCCCAAAAGAGTATTATTCGAGCAGGACGCACTTAAGTATCCCCTTGGACAAAAGCTCTTGGATCAGTTTAATAATAAAGATATTGAAATAAACATGCTGAAATCCCACAACAGGGTAACTGACATACCCGGCAAGACACCGCAGCAAGCGTATTCGGAAGGTAAGAGTACTCTTGTAGTGGGAATAAGACGTACCCTGGATTTCGAAACCTGCAAGCCATCAGCACATTATCAACTGCCTCTTGCGACAGGTTGTATGGGTATGTGCATGTACTGTTATCTGAATACGCAGCTGGGAAAAAAGCCTTATATGAGAGTATATGTGAATATAGATGAAATACTTTCTAAAGCGGCTGACTATATTAAGGAACGTGAGCCGGAGATCACATATTTTGAAGGAGCAGCTACCTCTGATCCGATCCCTGTAGAGCCATATACAGGCTCCCTTTTGGAGACTATTAATTTCTTCGGAAAACAGGAGCTGGGAAGATTCAGGTTCGTAACCAAGTTTACCGACGTAGAAGGTATACTTGATGCTGTACATAATGGCCATACCACTGTAAGGTTCAGTCTCAATTCTGCGAATGTTATTAGAAAGTACGAGCACAAAACCGCAAGTATGGAGGAGCGAGTGGCAGCGGCACAGAAAATCGCCGAGCATGATTATCCTTTAGGGTTTATAATAGCACCCGTTATGCTTTATGAGGGGTGGAAGAAGGACTATGATGAGCTGCTCCATGAGCTGGAGGATAAGCTTGGCAAGTATAGGGACAGAAGCATAAGCTTTGAAATAATATCACACAGATTTACCGCAAGGGCAAAGAAAAATATAAATGAGATATTTCCTGAAAATGATGTGCCAATGAATGAGGAAGATCGGCGGTATAAGTATGGGCAGTTTGGTTACGGCAAATATGTCTATAAGAAAGAAGAACTCTCGGATATGGAAGATTTTTTTCGTGGTAGAATAGCAGAAATTTTTCCAAATAGCAAGATTGATTATGTGATTTAGTATTCATTCAAGTACCATAATTATGATATAATGTAAGTACATGCATATTAGGCTAAATTATGGTTAATATGCAGAAATATGATTTGGGGGTATTAAGATGAAACAGGTTTCCAAAAAACTAAGCTGGATACTTACCCTGGTAATGATAATCTCATTACTGATACCATTAGGGAACGTTCTTGCGGCTGACAACAACGAGGTAACCATTACGGTGCTGGGCACAGCAGACTTGCACGGATACATAAACAGCTGGGAATATTCATCTGACACAGCGCAGGCAGCTGCAGGCATGACAAAGATTCAGACACTGGTAAAGGAAGAAAAGGCAAAGAGCAATAATGTAATACTTGTAGATGCAGGGGATACAATACAGGGCAACATGATGTTCGGGTTCAACAACAATCCTGTTCACCCTATGGTTGAAGCCTTCAACTATATGGATTATGACACTTGGACTCTGGGAAATCATGAGTTCAACTTTGGTCAGGACTTACTTAACAGAAACGTAGCAGCATTTGAAGGTAAGGTGCTTGCGGCCAATTTATACAAAGAGGACGGCACAAGATACGCCAACCCATATGCAATAATTGAAAAGAGCGGGGTCAGGGTAGCTATAGTCGGTATAACCAATCCCAATATACCAAAATGGGAAGCTTCAAACCCTGCGAATTTAAAGGGCCTAAAGTTTACAGATCCTGTAGAAGAGGCTAAGAAGGTAGTGGCAGAGCTGGAAGGTAAATATGATGTTCTCATAGGTACGTTCCATTTGGGAGAAGGCGTTGAGTACACAAGCACTGACAGCGCCAAAATGGTTGCTGAAGCATGCCCGCAGTTTAATGCAATTATAGCTGCTCATGCTCATTCTAAATTTGACAATATAACATCAACCTCCGGTGTTAAGATAATAGAGCCGGGAAATAACGGCTGGGCTCTGGCGAAGATAGAAGTAAAAGTAGAAAAGACAGGTGACAAGTACGCAGTAAAGGGTGTTACTACTGCAAACGTACTTACTGAGAAGGTAACAGCAGATAAGGAAATGGTAGATAAATTTGCCGGCATTCATGACACAATGAGAGTTAATGGGAATGTAGTTATCGGTAGAGTAGAAAAAAGGTTTATTGATAAGGCTGACTTCATTACCGGTGCTGACAAAATCACTACAATGCCCACAGCAATGGTACAGGATAATGCAGTAATAGACTTTATTAATGAGGTACAGATGTACTATACGGGAGCGGAAGTATCCTCATCTGCTTTCTTTAAGCCTGATGCCAACTTATTGCCCGGTGAAGTGAAGGCTAAGGACATGGCTACTATATACATGTATGACAACACTCTTGTAGGAGTAAATATTACCGGAAAAAACCTTAAAGCGTACATGGAGTGGTCTGCAGGCTTATATAATACATACAAGCCAGGGGATCTTGCCACAGGTTTTAACGAGACTGTCAGAGGATATAACTATGATATGTTTGATGGGATAAACTATCAGATTGACATATCAAAGCCTGTAGGAAGCAGAATAATAAATGCTACTGTAAAAGGTGCGCCAATTGATGACAACAGGGTTTACAAGCTTGCTGTAAACAACTACAGATTTGGTACACAGCTCTTAACCCTGAAATTAGTAACAGCGCAGGATAAGTACTATGATTCCGAGACAGTATTTGGTACTGACGGCGGCGGAATGAGAGCTCTTCTTGGAAAATATGTAAAAGAAGTGCTTAAAGGCAAACTTGCTCCTAAAGTAAACAACAACTGGAGTATTGTCGGTGCAGACTATGAACATCCGCTGAAGGCAGAAATAATTGAAAAGGTAAAAGCAGGAAAAATAAAAATACCGACTTCCTTCGATGGAAGGACATTAAATGTAAGGGCACTTAACGTAGATGACGTTGCTAAATTTGGTGAAGTTAAAGGAACTTCTGTTATAAGCCTTGTTACAGTAAATGACTTCCATGGTGCCATGACAGGAGATGCAAAGAATCCTGGTATATCCAAGCTCGTAGCATATCTTAAAAATGAAGAAAAAGCCAATAAGAATGGGACTCTGATACTCTCAGCAGGGGATATGTTCCAAGGAAGTGCTGATTCCAACCTGCTTTATGGTTCGTCAGTTGTGACTGCAATGAACGAAGCCGGCTTCGACGCAATGGTGTTGGGGAATCATGAGTTTGATTGGGGACTTGAAAAACTCAAAGCAAGGATAGCAAGCTCCAACTTCCCATACCTCGGTGCTAATCTAATAGATAAAGCTACCGGTAAAACTGCTGATTTCATAAAACCATATACTATCGTTAACAAGAACGGTATAAATGTAGGTATCATAGGAATTGTAACGCCGGAAACAGCTACAAAAACTAAACCGGAAATGGTAGCGCCCTATGAATTCAGGGATCCCGCAGTTGTAGTCAATGCGTTAGTACCTGAGGTTAAAGCTGCCGGTGCAGATGTAATTGTTGTACTGTCACATCTCGGTGCAATGCAGGACAGCAAAACAGGGGAAATAACAGGCGAAGCTGCCAATCTGGCCAAAGCTGTTACAGGAGTAGATGCAATAATTGCAGGCCATACCCATACAAATGTAAGTGGCACAGTAAATAATATAGCAATTGTAAATAACAATTACTATGGAAGGTCAGTAGGACATATAGACATATTCATGGATACTGATACAAAGGCTGTGACCAAGAGAGTTCCATACTTGGATGGGAATGTTGTAAAGGCATTGGAAGATGCTAGGGTTTCTGGCTGGTATAAATTAATCTCATCCAGAATTGCACCTATCAAGAATGAAATACTTGGAAATGCTGCTGCTGATTTCCCGCACAGCCCGAAGGACACTCAGACAACACTCCTGGGCAATTGGGCATGTGATGTCATGAGAAAAGCTGTTAATGCTGATATAGCAATTCAAAACGGCGGCGGTCTGAGAAGAGACCTGCCGGCAGGTGTTGTAACAATGGGCTTGCTGTATGAAATAATGCCCTTTGACAATACATTGTTTACTATGGACTTAACTGGCAAACAGGTCAAGGCTTCAATCGAGCACGGCATCATGTCCCCTGACTTTAACCCGGGGCAGTTCTCCGGCTTGTTGGTTAAATACGATTCAACAAAGCCTGCAGGAGAAAGAATAGTTGAAATCAAACTTGCTGACGGAACACCTTTGCAGGATGAAAAGCTTTACAAAGTAGTTACTAACGACTTCCAGGCTGATGGCGGTGACAAGTATATAATGTTTAAAGAAGGTCAGAACCGCTTTAATACAAACATACCTGTAAGAGACGTACTGGTAGATGAAATAAAAGCTCAGAAAACAATAACTCCGGTAGACGATATGAGACTCAAAGATATAAACAAGACCAGCATGATAATGTTTAGGATTGCTGCATAATTAAAGTATTAATATAGGGGGAGGCATAAGCCTTCCCTTATATAATTTTGAGGCGTATACTGGATAAAGACACCTATTTAATACTTAATACAAATTAATTATTTAACAAATAGGAGGATTATTGAAGTTTTGTGTAGAATATAGTTAAATCCAGTAGACGAGGAGGATGCAGCTTTGAATGTAGAATACATAAATCCATTTATTAATGTATCAATTAATCTAGTTCAGATGGTTTGTAATGCAAAAGTTGAACGTGGGCAGATATTTATTAAAAACTCGACTTTCATGGCTGAAAGCGTTGTTATAATAATCGGTATTTCAGGGGAATTCAAAGGACAGGTATTCTTTAGCATGGATGAAAGCACAGCTTGTAAAATTGCATCTGCCATGATGTTCGGAATGGAAGTAAATTCCTTAGAGGAAATGGCTAAAAGTGCGATAGCAGAGCTTGGGAACATGATAATGGGTAATGTATCAACAGAATTTTATAATACTGGAATCAGAATAGATATTACTCCACCAACCGTTTTGGTAGGCAAGGATATAGCTGTTTCTACAAAAGGTGTAAAGACTATTTGCGTACCTCTGATATTAGAGAATATTGGGAAAATTGAAATAGACGTTGCGGTTACAGAATAAATGAAGTATAAAAACATAATAATATGAATGGGAGAGCAATTTTGTTATATAGTTTGTGAAAAATTATATTAGCAGATTTGCTTTTTTATAACGAGTGGGAGCGTATATTCCACATTAATTTGTCACGCTCCGTTAAACGAGTTTCAAAAAAGGTTTCCTTGATGTTTAATGCTTCAATAGAAACCTTTTTTATTGCTTGGAAATTAGGTATAGTATATTGTAGTGCTTTAAATGTTACTGTATTATATATTTGAGAATAAATTGAATACTTACGGGAGTTGTTAAATTGAGTCTGCATATAGTATTAGTTGAGCCGGAGATACCTCAGAATACAGGAAATATTGCAAGAACCTGTGCAGCGACGGGCTGTATACTTCATCTCGTCAGGCCCTTGGGCTTTTCAGTGGATGACAAGCATTTGAAAAGAGCCGGACTGGATTATTGGAGTTTAGTGGATATACAATACCATGATTCTTTTGATGAACTAAAGAGAGAGTATCCTGATGGGTTGTTCTTTTACTCGACTACAAAGGGAAAGAAAAGGCATACTAAGGCTGTATATCAAAAAGATTGCTTTATAGTATTCGGCAAGGAAACTGCTGGTTTGCCAAAGCCGCTGCTGGAGGAAAACAAGGAGTTTTGCATAAGGGTTCCTATGGTAAACGACGCCCGCTCACTGAATCTTGGAAATTCAGTTGCAATTGTGGTGTATGAGGCGCTGAGACAAATAGACTTTCCTGGTATGTTATAGGACCAATAATGCGGTGTTTTTTAATAAGATATTTTATAAATTCTGCTACATTGCACGTGGATCCCCACGAGCAGTCCGCAGAAAAGAATATCTAATTTAAAACTCACCTTCTAAATGTTTTGCAATAAACACTTTACATTGAAATTCAAATATTGCAAAATCATTTACCTTGATTTCATTGGTTGCCTAATTCTTCATTGAAACTTCTTTAGTGCAACCTATATAGGAGGAATTAATATGGGAATAAAGATAGTTACTGACTCAATTTGTGATGTTCCTATGGAGTATGTCTCGAGGTATGGAATAAAGGTGCTGCCTCTGACAGTTAATTTTGGAGATGAATCCTTCAAAGACGGTATAGATCTGACTTTGGAAGAGTTCTTAGCCAGGCTTGAAAAATCAGAGATGCTTCCGACAACATCGCAGGTGCCTCCATTGGAGTTTTATGAAGCCTATAGGGAAGAGCTTGCTCTGGGGAATAAGGTTATTTCTATACATGGCTCATCACAGCTGAGCGGTACATATAATTCCGCGGTAATGGCTAAGGAACAAATGCTCGATTCTAATATACATATTATTGACTCAATGGGCATCAGCCTTGGTGCTGGGATGCTTGTGATAAAAGCTGCCAGGCTGGCTGAGGAAGGCATGGAAGCAGCAGAGATCGTTAAGCAGATAGAAGAAAGCAAGCAGAAGATGAAGTATATGTTCATACTGGATACCCTGAAATATCTTCAGAAAGGTGGAAGGTTGTCATTGTCTGCTTCAGTGTTGGGTTCAATACTGAATATAAAGCCGATACTCACAGTGATTGACGGTAAATTAGAGCTGTTTGAAAAGTCTAGAGGAATAAAAAAGGCGATTTTCTCAGTGCTGGATAACATAAAGGAAAACGGTTGGTCCTTGGATGACAAAATAGTAGGAATAAATCATATAGCTGATCCGGAGCACATGAGGATGCTGGAGGATGAGCTTAAGAAAGAATACAATATAAAAGAGATCATAAGGGGAGAGGTGGGTTCGGTAGTAGCTACCCACGGAGGTCCCGGCGCAGTAGCAGTGCATTTTGAAATTTAAGGAGTGGGTGTTTAATGAAATCTAAGGTATATTTTGCGAGTGTGCATTCCCATGGCAAGCAGGAGAGCCTGTTGGTCAAGCTACAGAAGCTGTATGACAAGGCCGGTTTTGGGGATATTGTGTCCAAAGATGATATCGTAGCTATAAAAATACACTTTGGTGAGAAGGGTAACACGGCATATATAAGACCTACCTTTGCAAGACAGATTGTTGATAAGGTAAAAGAAAAAGGGGGTAAGCCATTTCTAACAGATTCGAATACTCTTTATAACGGATCTAGAGCAAATGGAGTAGATCACTATGACACAGCGATTTACAACGGCTTTTCCTATGCGGTAGTTAACGCTCCTATTATTATAGCAGATGGTATATATAGCAAGAACTCTGTTGATGTGGAGATAAACAAGAAGCACTTTGATAAAGTCAGGATAGCAAAGGAAATAGAAAGCGTACCTAAAATGATAGTGCTTTCACATTTTAAAGGGCATGAAATGTCCGGTGTAGGTGGAGCGATAAAGAATCTTGCCATGGGCTGCGCACCGGCAGCAGGCAAGCAGCAGCAGCATTCGGTGTTGAGTCCTAAGGTATCGGATAAATGTGTGGGCTGTGAAAATTGCATGAAGTACTGTCCGGCAAATGCAATTGCAAAGACTGGAGAAAGGGCTCTCATAGGAGAGACCTGTATAGGCTGCGGCGAGTGTATATCCATATGCCCAATAAGGGCAATTAGCCCGCAGTGGGATACTGAAGTACCTGCTTTCATCGAGAGAATGGTGGAATATGCTTATGGGGCGGTAAAAAGCAAGGGTGAAAATGTAGGATATATTAATGTGTTGATGGATATCACACCACTTTGCGACTGCTACGGCTTCAGCGGTGCGTACATAGTTCCGGATATAGGCATATTGGCATCTAAAGACCCCGTAGCTATAGATGCAGCCTCCTATGATCTTATAAATGAGCAGACTGGAAATTATAACAGCAGTTTAAAGTGCAATCATGAAAAAGGAAAAGATAAAATCAAGGGACTATATAGCAACATTGACGCTACCAGACAGTTTTCCTATGGCGAAGAAATTGGTTTGGGAAATAGGGAATATGACTTGATAAAAATTTGACAATAGAAAATAATAGGTGTATATTATAGATGTAAGAAATCGCTAAATAGTTTATAGATAGATAATTCATATAATATTTATACTATCTATAGGAAAAATTAATACCGCGGTAGATGTTTTTCGGGAGAGACCAATTTGGCGCCGAAGGAATAAGTCATATAAAATGCTATATGGCGAAGCTCTCAGGCAAAAGGACCGAAGATCGGACGCACCTCTGGAAAGCGAAAGCACCGAAGGATCAACTCTTTATGTGAGTCTTGGCTCATGTATCGAAGAATATCTCAGGTTTAGGACAGAGGTAGAGGCTAATAGTCTCTACTTCTGTTTTTTGTTTTTAGGAGATGAGATTAATGGTGATACTAAATGGGAGTGATAAAAGTGAAGAACAGTGTTAATGTATTAACAAACAACGAGCTGATAAGGGAAAAGTATAGCGAAAATCTGGATATAACCTTTATAGCTGGGCAATATATTGATGTGCTGAAATCAGCAAGAGATATGGTGCACAAAGGTTCAAGGCTATTAACCCACCCATTGATGGGAAGCATCAAGCCAAATGAAACTCCCTTCAGAAGTATCATTATGTCAAATGGGACTGAGTTGGATATCGAGTCCCTGACTATTATAGAGAGCAGCATTGCAACAACAGAGAGGTTCCAGAGCGATAACAAAGTGCCATGCTGGGATGAAAATGTGTTAGGTGATTTTAGATTTGTAGATTTGAGACTTTTTGAGAGTGCTCTGGAGAGTATTGTGAAATAGGAGGATTTGTAATGAGCAAAATATATGATGTGGCGATAATAGGTGGAGGACCTGCAGGACTTGCAGCCGGTCTGTATGCCTCAAGGTCTAGAATGAGTGCAATAATAATAGAAAAAGCAAAATGGGGCGGACAGGCGGGCACTACAGAAGAGCTGGAAAACTATCCGGGATCCATGGAAATGCCTACAGGTCCAAAGCTTGTAGAAAGAATGAAGAGTCAGGCTGAGGCTTTTGGCACTGAGCTTTTAAAGGATGATGTGACAGGCTTTGACTTAGCCGATAAAGTAAAAGTACTTAAGCTTGCAAGCGGCAAGGACATAAACGCGAAAACTATAATAATAGCAACTGGAGCACAACCAATGTTATTAGGAGCTCCCGGAGAGCTGGAGCTTAGAGGAAAGGGTGTATCCTACTGTGCAACCTGCGATGCTGACTTCTTCACAGAGTTGGAAGTAGTAGTTGTTGGAGGCGGAGATGCAGCTGTGGAGGAAGCACTATATCTTACCAGGTTTGCTGATAAAGTCACCATTGTACATAGAAGAGAAGAATTCAGGGCTGCTAAGTCTATTGTAGAGAAAGCAATGAGCAATGATAAGATTGATATAATTTGGAACACAGTGGTAGAAGAGATATATGGCGACGGAATAGTTGAAGGAATTAAGCTGAAGAATGTGAAGACAGGTGAAGCTACCGATTTTAGGACAGATGGAGTATTCATGTTTGTTGGTACAAAGCCTATATCAGAGTTTGCCAGGGACATAGTTGAAATGGATCAAAAGGGATATATAAAGGCAGATGAGGAAATGAGAACCTCTGTTGAAGGTATATTCGCTGCCGGAGACGTAAGAATAAAATCCTTAAGGCAAGTAATAACAGCGGCAGCAGATGGAGCAATAGCTGCAGTCAATGCAGAAAAGTATATTGAGAAGAATTTCGAACATTAATTGCAATTGGTAAGCGGATCCCGTAGGGAACGGTTCTAAACCGTTCCGAAACCCCGAAACTTCGAATCCAGAGACCCCGAGCCGCCTACCGGAATTTGAGTGCAGCCGAGTATTTAAAGGAGGTGAAAAAATGTTAGAGCTAAACAAGGATAATTTCGATACTGAGGTACTTCAAGCCGAAGGTCCTGTTCTTGTAGATTTCTGGGGAGATAAGTGTGAGCCATGCAAGGCATTGATGCCTGATGTTCATGCATTAGCAGAAAAATATAATGACAAGATGAAAATGTGCAAGCTGAATACCACTGAAAACAGAAGACTCGCCATAGGACAGAAAGTGTTGGGACTGCCGACCTTTATAGTTTATAAAAATGGTGAAAAGATAAAGGAAATCAGCGGAGCAGAAAACTGTACCCCTGAAACCATAGAAAATCTTATAAAAGAAAACATATAGGCAAATCAAAGTGTAAATGTGTTCTAATTAAAATTTATTCATAATATTAGGGAGGTGAACGTTTTGCGTTTAGAGTTGGGTAATATATTCATTAAAGATGTACAATTCGGTAATGCCACCAAGGTTGAAAATGGAACTTTATATATCAACAAGGCCGAGCTTCTTGAAGCAGTTGGTGGTGATACAAGACTCACAAAAATCGAGATTGATATCGCAAAACCGGGTGAAGAGACTAGAATAATGCCTGTAAAAGACGTAATCGAGCCCAGAGTTAAAGTTGAAGGCCCAGGGGGAATACTCCCAGGCATGATCAGCAAGGTAGATGTGGTTGGTTCAGGCAGAACACACGTACTCAAAGGCGCTGCGGTTGTTACTGCAGGTAAAATCGTAGGATTCCAGGAAGGTATAATAGACATGAGTGGTCCTGGAGCTGATTATACGCCATTTTCAAAGACGCTGAACATTGTAATTGTCTGCACACCGGTTGAAAAGCTGCAGCAGCATGAGCATGAGCAGGCAGTTAGAATGGTAGGCTTCAAAGCGGCGGCATATCTGGGAGAAGCAGGAAAGAGCATAACCCCTGACGAAGTAAAGGTATATGAGACTCCTACTTTAATAGAAGGTATGAAACAGTACCCTAATCTTCCAAGAGTGGCTTATGTGTATATGCTTCAAACTCAAGGTCTGCTCCATGATACTTATGTATATGGCGTAGATGCAAAGAAAATTGTTCCTACAATCTTATATCCTACAGAGGTTATGGATGGTGCTATAGCTAGCGGAAACTGTGTTTCAGCCTGCGACAAGAACCCGACATACAATCATATGAATAATCCGGTAATTGAAGACCTTTATGAAAGACATGGCAAGGATTATAACTTTGTAGGTGTAATAATTACAAATGAAAATGTTTATCTTGCAGACAAGGAAAGGTCCTCAAACTGGACAGCTAAGCTTGCAGAATTCATGAACCTTGATGCTGTTATTATATCTGAAGAAGGCTTTGGAAATCCAGACACAGACCTTATGATGAACTGCAAAAAAATCACAGCAAAGGGCATCAAGACTGTATTGATAACAGATGAGTATGCCGGAAGAGATGGTGCTTCACAGTCCCTTGCAGATGCTGATAAATCAGCTGATGCAGTGGTGACAGGCGGTAACGCAAATGAAGTAATATCATTGCCGCCAATGAAGAAAATCTTAGGATATCTTAAACCTGCAGATACAATAGCAGGTGGATTTGATGGAAGTCTTAAGGCTGATGGAAGCATAGTAGCCGAGCTTCAGGTAATTACCGGTGCAACAAGTGAAATAGGCTTTAACAAATTATCTGCAGTAGAATATTAGTAAAATGAATATTAATCACATAATGAAAGGATGAATGAAATGTTGAAGGATAAAAAGTTTATCATCATTGGCGACAGAGATGGTATCCCAGCTCCTGCAATAGAAGAGTGCATAAAGACTATCGGCGCTGAAGTAGTATTTGCATCTACAGAGTGCTTTGTCTGAACGGCTGCAGGAGCAATGGACCTCGAAAACCAGAAGAGGGTTTTGGATTTATCAGATAAATACGGCAAGGAAAACATGGCTGTAGTTATTGGTACTTCCGAAGCTGAATCTGCAGGGCTTACTGCTGAGACAGTTACAGCAGGAGACCCAACCTTCGCAGGTCCTTTGGCAGGAGTCTCGTTGGGACTCAGGGTATATCATATATTTGAATTAAAAGATCAGGTTGATGCAACAGTATATGACGATCAGTGCGGTATGATGGAAATGGTTCTTGATGTTGATGCTATAAATAGCGAAGTTAAATCAATAAGAGACCAGTACTGCCAGTATAAAGATTGATAAAATAGATAGGGCTTAATCTGAAACATTTCGCACTTATTATAATTCTATTATAGAAAATTAAGTGCGAAATATATGAGAGGAGGGAAACTTCGAAATGATTAGAGTTGTACATTATATAAATCAGTTCTACGGTGGTATTGGCGGCGAAGAAAAAGCTGACGTCAAACCAGAAGTTAGAGAAGGCATTGTTGGTCCCGGGATGGCTCTCAAGGCAGCACTGGGAAATGATTCCGAGATAGTAGCCACAATAATCTGCGGTGACTCATATTTCAATGAGAATATTGAGGAAGCTTCTGCTGAAGTATTGGAAATGGTTAAAAAGTATAATCCGGATTTATTTATTGCTGGTCCGGCTTTCAATGCAGGAAGATACGGAGTAGCATGCGGATCAATCTGTAAAGCAGTTAAAAAGAAGTTGAATATCCCGGTTGTTACAGCTATGTATGTGGAAAACCCGGGTGCAGATATGTTCAAGAAAGACCTTCATATAGTTGAGACAACAAACGCAGCAACTGGCATGAGACAGGCAATCCCTGCAATTGCTAAGCTGGCACTCAGACTGGCAAAGAAAGAGACTATAGGTGCTCCAGCTGAAGAAGGTTATCTGCCAAGAGGAATCAGAAAGAATGTATTCAAGGAAGAAAGAGGCTCCAAGAGGGCTGTAAACATGCTGGTAGCTAAGCTCAAGGGAGAAAAGTTTGAGACTGAATATCCAATGCCTGACTTTGATAGAGTCGCTCCGAATCCTCCGGTGCTGGATATAAGGAAAGCTAAGATTGCACTTGTTACTTCAGGCGGTATAGTGCCAAAGGGCAATCCTGACAGGATAGAATCCTCCAGTGCTTCCAAATATGGAAAGTACGATATATTAGGGGTTAATGATTTAACCTCAGAAACTTATGAAACAGCTCACGGTGGCCATGACCCTGTATACGCTAACCAAGATGCTGACAGAGTGCTTCCTGTAGACGTATTGAGAGATATGGAGAAGGAAGGCCTCATTGGCGAGCTGCATAGATATTTCTATTCAACTACAGGTAATGGAACCTCAGTAGCAAATTCAAAGAAGTTTGCAGCAACATTTGCACAGGAGCTTATAAAGGATGGAGTGCAAGCAGTTGTACTCACATCGACCTGAGGTACCTGTACTCGTTGCGGCGCAACGATGGTAAAAGAAATTGAAAGAGCAGGGATTCCGGTAGTGCATATTTGTACCGTTGTCCCGATTTCCTTGACAGTTGGTGCAAATAGAATAGTTCCAGCGATTGCAATACCACATCCTCTTGGAAATCCGCTGCTGAGCATGGAAGATGAAAAGACATTGAGAAGAGGCATAGTGCTTAAAGCGCTTAAAGCCCTTGAAACAGAGGTACACGGACAAACAGTTTTTGATAAATAACATGACGAGGGTGGTGCAAACCACCCTTGTTTTAACGGAGGTGTAAATATAAATGACTGCACCAGTAGTAAAAGGGACGGCTTATGTACTAGTTCATACACCTGATATGATAATGCACTATGGTACTACCTGTGCCCTTGAGCATGAGACAAACCCCAATTCGGAATTTTTAAAGAAGCTTCCTGAGTTTATAAGAAGCTATGAGGAAGTAGTGAAATATGCTCCCAATCAGGCATACATCGGCGGCATTCTTCCTGCAGCCCTGGAGAGTATTGAGAGACCTTGGCACAAGAACCTTATACAGGATGCCAAACCAGAAAGCAAAATGGGAGAGATAGTAGATCAGGATGAGTTCTATGTAACCTTAAAACAAAGCGATGCTTTTGATCTTGTTATGCTGGAAAAGGATTTCCTTGCTGAAACAAAGGCAAAAATGGCTAAAAAGCCTATCTATACTGAAGCTGAGCTTGCAAAGCTTAAGGACGGTGTGGAGCAATCAGAAATAGCAGATAAAGTCAAAGCAGGGGCAGAACCGCTTTACAAGGGCAACAATCTGGTTGGCTGTGTAAAGGCTGCCCATGAGAAGGATAAGAACCTTACAGCGCATATAATGACTGAGAATCTTGTAGTAAAGGCTTCAGGGGTAATAGCACTTAAGAACCTTATCTATAGGAACAATATTCCTGCTGACTCCATAGAGTACGTGATAGAGTGCTCTGAAGAAGCCTGTGGAGACATGAACCAGAGAGGCGGCGGCAACTTTGCCAAAGCTATAAGCGAAATAGCTGGTGCTACAGGTGCTACAGGATCAGATACAAGAGGCTTCTGTGCGGCGCCAACTCATGCATTGATAAATGCTTCTGCGTTGGTTAAGTCAGGGGTATACAAGAGTGTAGCGATTGTTGCCGGCGGAGCAACCGCAAAGCTTGGCATGAACGCCAGAGACCATGTAAATAAAGGTTTACCTGTACTGGAGGATTGTCTGGGCGGTTTTGCTATACTTGTAACAGAAAATGATGGAGTTAGCCCGATACTAAGAACTGATATTGTCGGAAGACATACGGTGGGTACAGGCTCATCACCGCAGGCTGTTATGGAATCATTGATAACCAAGCCTTTAGATAAGGTTGGAATGAAAATAACTGATGTAGATAAGTATTCTGTAGAAATGCAAAATCCTGAGATAACTGAACCGGCAGGAGCAGGGGATGTTCCTCTTGCAAACTTCAAGATGATTGCTGCACTTGGAGCCAAGAGAGGCGACATTGATAAGACAGCTATGCCTGCATTTATCAAGGAGCACGGCATGATTGGCTTTGCACCTACACAGGGGCATATACCTTCCGGAGTGCCTTTTGTTGGGGCTGGAAGAGAAATGATGATGTCAGGAGCCATTGAAAGAGCCATGATAGTAGGAAAGGGAAGCCTGTTCCTCGGAAGAATGACTAATCAATTCGATGGTGTATCCATCATAATGGAAAGAAATACAGGCAAGGAAGAGGCAGCAGGTACTGTTTCCAAAGAGGAAGTCAAGGGAATGGTAGCAGAAGCAATGAAAGATTTCGCATCCTTCTTACTGGACAGAAAGTAGGGGTGGTAAATATGTCAGAAAATCAAGTTAAGTCAATGATTGGTGAAGTTTTCAACGAGATTGCTGATGCTATAATGACCGGTGAATTCGGGAAAAGGGTAAGAGTAGGCATAACTACTTTAGGAAGCGAGCACGGGACCGAGGAGCTGGTAAAGGGAGCAGAAATGGCTGCCAATAAATACAGCGACTTTGAAATAGTGCTGATTGGACCTAAGGTAGATACAACCCTTAGAATAGTTGAAGTAAATAACGATGAAGAAATGCATAAAAAAATGGATGAGCTTTTGGAAAAAGGCGAGTTGGATGCAGCTGTCACAATGCATTACAGCTTTCCGATAGGTGTTTCTACAGTGGGCAGGGTAATAACTCCGGGCTTTGGTAAGGAGCTTGTTCTTGCCACTACTACAGGAACCTCATCAACCCATAGAGTTGAAGGGATGGTAAAGAACGCACTTTATGGCGTTATTACTGCGAAAGCCTTGGGAATGAAGAAACCTACAGTAGGAATTCTTAATGTTGACGGTGCCAGACAGGTAGAGAGAGCTCTTAAGGAGCTTAAGAACAATGGCTATGATATCAACTTCTCAGAGTCTGTAAGAGCTGACGGCGGAGTGATTATGAGAGGCAACGACCTGTTGGCGGCAGCTTCAGATATAATGGTAATGGATACACTGACCGGAAACATTATGATGAAGATGTTCTCTTCCTTTACAACAGGTGGCAGCTATGAATCCTTAGGCTATGGCTATGGACCTGGTATCGGCGACAACTATGGCAAAATCATATGCATACTGTCAAGGGCTTCAGGAGCACCGGTTGTATGCGAGGCACTGAGATATGCCGCAAGCTGTGCTAAAGGCGGACTTACCAAGGTAGCAAAGGAAGAGTTTGAAAATGCGAGAAAAGCAGGACTTGATGCTATCCTAAGCGCAATTACCGAGGAGAGTAAGAAAGCAGCTCCAAAAGCTGCAGTAAAACAGCTTGAGAAGAAGCCGGTAACGAAATCCGTTGCAGGAATAGATATACTGGAGCTTGAAAATGCTGTGGCGTCCCTGGCTGAAGAAGGAATATACTCAGAAAGCGGAATGGGCTGTACAGGACCAATTGTATTAGTGGCAGATGCCGATTACAACAAGGCGATTGAAATACTTTTTGCTAAGAAGTATATCAACGAAAGACCATTGGATTGCAATTGCTAGTAAAAATAAAGTTAAGTGCTTGGTAAGTTTTATACCAAGCACTTATTTTTTTGAAAATATAGCAGGAAATATCAAAATTATGTAGAATTATTTATCGTTGCATACTATAATATATTTGTAATGCAATTGTAACTCAATTGTAATGTACAAAACAAATTTTAAGGGGGAAGATTGATGTTTAAGAAAGGTTTAATACTTGTTTTAGCACTTGTAATGGTTCTTACAGTGTTCACAGGCTGTGCTAAGCCAGCACCAGCACCAGCTCCAGCACCAACTCCGGAAGCCACAGTGGCTCCTACAGAGGCTCCAAAGCCAGCATTGTCATTTGGTATGATCACTGACGTTGGCGGTCTTGGAGATAAGTCCTTCAACGACTCAGCATGGGAAGGACTCCAGAAGGCTGGAAAAGAACTCGGTGTAGAGCCGGTTATACTTCAGTCAACAAAGCAGGAAGATTACGAAGCTAATATAGGCAACATGGCTCAATCAGTTGATCTTTCAGTAGCTGTTGGTTTCTTAATGGAGCAGGCTATGAAAGCAGGATCTGAGCAGTATACAGATAAGAAATTCGGTATAATTGATACAGTTGTTCCTACAGCAAATGTTATGTCAGTTACATTTAAAGAGCATGAAGGTTCATTCCTTGTAGGCGTTATCGCTGGTCTCACAACAAAGTCCAACGTTGTTGGTTTTGTAGGCGGCATGGACTTCCCGCTCATAAAGAAATTTGAAGTTGGTTTCAGAGCAGGTGTTGCTTCAGTTAATCCTAAAGCAAAGGTTCTTATCAACTACACAGGCGTTTTCGACAATCCAGATAAGGGCAAAGAAATTGCACTTTCACAGAATAAGCAGAAAGCTGACGTTATATACCACGCTTCAGGAGCTTGCGGTATAGGCGTTATACAGGCAGCTGACGAAAAGGGCTTCTGGGCAATCGGTGTTGACCAGGATCAGTCTGCTATATCAAAGAACAACAAGGTTCTTTGCAGCATGATAAAGAGAGTTGACGTTGGTACATATACAATAATAAAGGCTTATGCTGACAACAAGTTCGAAGGCGGAAAAGCAATTGAACTCGGACTTAAAGAAGAAGGCGTTGGCTTTAGTGACAACGGAAAGAACGTTCCAGCAGAAGTTTCAGCAATTGCTGAAAAGGCTAAGGAATTAGTTGTTAACGGTACAATAGTTGTTCCAACAACTGAAGATGAGCTTAAAGCATTCAAGCCAACAGAAATAAAATAAGCAAAATCATAGTATGACATGATGAATTAAAGCTAGATGCGTTTCTGCATCTAGCTTTTGCTTCATTCATTATATCTATAATTTAAATATGCTATCATTTATTTTTTAGAATTCACTGTGAGAGGTGGGATATAAATTGCCGGCAGTTATAGAGATGAAGGGAATAGGTAAGTCCTTTCCCGGAATACGGGCAAATGACAATATAAGCTTAACTTTAGAGCAAGGGGAGATACATGTATTGCTGGGTGAAAACGGTGCTGGTAAGTCGACCCTTATGAATATATTATATGGCCTTTATCAACCGGATGAAGGGCAGATATTTATAAAGGGTAAGCCTGTTAAAATCACAAACCCTAATGTTGCGATAACAAATGGTATCGGGATGGTGCATCAGCACTTTATGCTGGTTCCGCCCTTTACTGTTGCAGAAAATATAATACTCGGCATGGAGCCGAGCAAGGGGATGACTCTTGATCTTGATAAGGCTATTAAAGATGTAGAGGAGATCTCAAAGAAATATGAATTAAAGGTGGACCCGCGAGCTTTGGTTCAGGATATTTCAGTAGGAATGCAGCAGAGAGTTGAGATATTAAAGACTCTTTATAGAGGCGCAGAGATACTTATACTTGATGAGCCCACTGCTGTATTGACACCACAGGAGATTGAGGAGCTGGGTGTTATTCTGCAGAGTCTTGTAAGTCAGGGCAAGTCAATTATACTTATTACCCATAAGCTCAAGGAAGTTATGTCAATGAGTGACAGGGTTACAATCATTAGAAGGGGTAAGGTTATTGATACCCTGAAGACAGAAGGCACAGATATTGATGAGCTTGCAGAGAAGATGGTAGGCAGGAAGGTAAACCTTACTGTTAATAAAAAAGAAACGAATTTTACTTCTCCTATACTGGAGATTAAAGGTTTGAAGGTATTGGACAACAGAAAGCTTGAAGCTGTTAAGGGAGTGGATCTCCAGGTACATGGCGGCGAAATACTCGGTATCGCAGGGGTAGATGGGAATGGGCAATCCGACCTTGTACAAGCAATAACAGGACTTTCAAAATCCCATGCTGGGGAAATCCTTATTAATGGCGAGGAAATAACCAACCTTTCACCCAAGGAAGTAATCGCAAGCGGAGTCGGGCATATACCCGAGGACAGGCATAAGAGAGGCCTTGTACTTAGTTATTCTCTCGCTGAAAACGCGATTCTGGGCAATCACTATTCAAAGCAGTATAGAAAAGGTCTGGGGCTAAACTATCAAAAGATAAGAGAATATTGCAGAAAGCTTATAAAAGAATACGACGTCAGAACACCAAATGAGAAGGTTTTTGCCAGGTCGCTATCGGGTGGAAACCAGCAAAAGCTTATCATTGCTAGAGAGATTGATAGAGATCCCAGCCTTTGCATAGCGTCACAGCCTACTAGAGGGCTGGATGTCGGTGCCATCGAATTTGTTCATAAGAAGCTGGTAGAGCTCCGTGATGAGGGTAAGGCAGTACTGCTTGTATCCCTTGAACTGGATGAGATAATGGCACTTTCGGACAGGATAGCTGTAATGTATGATGGCAGAATTGTGGACATTCTTGATGCTAAGGATGCTACTGAGAAGAAGCTTGGTATAATGATGGCTGGCGGAAGTGCCCAGGATGCTGAATAAGGAGGATGCAAAATGGAATCGAGAATGAATGAGTTTAAAGAAGAACTTATTAAAACCCTTAAAGGAATAGCATATCCCCTTATTGCAATATTAATTTCATTTATTGTTGGAGGCATCCTGGTTTATTCCTTCGGGAAGAACCCTGTAGTAGCATATACTGCATTAATAAAAGGAAGCCTCGGGGATTGGAATAAATTCGGTGAGACTCTGGTTACTGTTACACCACTAATTTTAACAGGTTTGTCTATTGCATTTGGATTCAGATGCGGACTATTTAACATAGGTGCAGAAGGACAGTTCATAATGGGCTCTGTAGCTGCGGTGTGGGCAGGTTGGGCTTTTGCAGGTCTGCCGGCAATATTGCATGTTACTTTGACATTGCTTGTAGGGGCAACGGCAGGAGGACTTTGGGCATCAATTGTCGGCTGGCTGAAAGCAAAGGTAGGCTCCCATGAGGTAATAAACGGGATAATGATGAATTATATTGCGATGTATATGAGCAATTTCATTGTAATGACTTTTCTCAATGAGCCTCAAAAAGCATATTCTTTTGCCATAGCGGATACTGCAAAGCTGTGGAGATTTTCACAGGCATTTACGCAGTTCAACCATTCAAGATTGAACATAGGTATCCTATTTGCTTTGATTACTGCATTAATTGCATATTACATTTTATACAAAACCGTAAGTGGGTATGAGATAAGAGCAGTGGGCTTCAATCCCCATGCAGCTGAGTATGGCGGAATAAGCGTTAAGAAGAACATTATACTTGCTATGGCCATATCCGGTGTTTTTGCAGGCTTTGCAGGAGCAATCATGGCAACAGGAGTACAATACAGGGTAAACAATCTGTTTGGCTTCACTGGCTACGGACTGGATGGAATTGCTGTGGCACTGGTAGGTAATAACCACCCAATCGGAGTTATACTATCTGCACTTCTTTTCGGTATATTGCAAAAAGGCGGACCGCTTATGCAGATTCAGGGAATCCCGAAAGAAGTTGTTGGAATAATACAAGGAATAATAATACTATTCGTAGCTGCTAACTTTGTAAAGGTTATAACAGAAAAAGTGAAGCAGAACAAGGAATTAAAGAGAACTACAGTGAAAGAGGAGGTTGAATAGAATGGAAGGCGTAGGTATTTTGACTATATTGGGCATAATATTGACTGCCAGCATACGATCTGCTACCCCATTGATATTCGCTTCTCTTGGGGGCAATTTTTCTGAAAGATCTGGTGTATTTAATATTGGACTTGAAGGCATAATGACTGTTGGTGCTTTTAGTGCAGTTTTCTTCTCATTCAAGACTGGATCACCCTGGGCAGGCTTGCTGGGTGCCATGGTTGTCGGTGGATTGTTCGGATTACTTCTGGCATTTTTGAGCATATATTTCAAAGCAAACCAGGTTATTGTCGGTACTGCTATAAATATTCTGGCTGCCAGTCTTACAACCTTCCTTTTGGTTGAAATATGGGGAAGACCAGGCCAGACTGATAATGTAGAATACTTTCAAGCCTGGGGGCCCTTCAGCTTCTTCACTTACTTGGCCTTTGCAATGGTTATAGTATGCTATTATGTAATGTATAAGACTCCTTTCGGATTAAGGATACGTGCTGTTGGCGAGCATCCTAGAGCTGCTGATACACTTGGAGTAAATGTTTATGTAATTAGGTATATATGCGTAACTCTGAGCGGAATCCTGGCAGGTATTGGAGGGGCTTCACTTTCAATCGGATCTCTAAGCCTTTTTAAAGAAGGGATGATTGCTGGTAAAGGATTTATCGCATTAGCAGCTTTAATATTTGGCAAATGGAATCCTATAGGTGCTGCGTTGGCTTGTCTCTTCTTCGGTTTCGCGGATGCGCTGCAGACGGTTGGATCAAACCTGCCAATACCAAAGGAGTTCCTGTTTGCACTGCCTTATATATTGACAATGTTTGCAGTGTCAGGCTTTGTTGGTAAATCTGTCGGTCCTGCTGCCGGTGGAATACCTTATGAAAAAGGTGAAAAATAATTTTATAAAACTCATAAAAATGCGCTTCGGCGCATTTTTTTTATCCAGCTATTTACACCTCAAATAAATATGATACAAGCTGCAAATGTGCTATAATGTATGTAGATTTATCAATTATACAAATGATTATTTGTTATTTTTATATAAATTTTCGTCGATCTGGGGGTGATGAAATGCGAATGGGATATGATTTGGTCCTGGAACAGCAGCAAAAGCTTATAATGACACCGGAGCTAAAACTGGCTCTTAAGATCCTTCAGCTGCCCGCTGTTGAGCTTGAAGAGCTGATACAGAGCGAGCTGGAAGCTAATCCTGTTCTGGACCTGGCAGATGATAATAGAGATGAAAAAACAGAAGTTCAGCAAAAGGAAGACAAAGAAGAAAAGGAAAAAGAAAAGGAAAAAGAGATTGATTGGAAGGAATATCTTCAGTATCAAGGAAAGAGCTACTCATTGGAGGGCTTTGACAGTGATGACTCATCGGAGTTTTCATATGAGAATTTAATGACCTATTCATATACATTGAAGGAGCATCTTATTTCTCAGCTGCAAGTATCGCCTATAAACGAGAGCCTTAGGGATATTGGTGAATATATTATAGAAAGCCTTGATGAAAACGGGTATCTCATAACTACACAGGAAGACATGGCCGCAATTCTTGATGTTGATATGGAAGCAGTAAAAGCAGCTCTTAACATAATTCAATCCTTCGAGCCTTATGGTGTAGGTGCAATTGACCTGAAGGAATGTCTGCTGTTACAGCTTAGATATAAAGATATTAATAATGAAAAAATAGAAGCAATTGTGAAAAATCACTTGGATGACATTGCATGCAACAGGCTTAGCAATATTTCGAAAAAGTTATCAATAAGCATTGATGAAGCACAAAAGTACAGTGATATAATAAAGCACCTAGAGCCAAAACCCGGACGGGCATTTGAGGGAAGCTCTTCAACCAAGTATGTGACACCGGATGTATATATTGAAAAGATAGCGGGCGAATATATTGTCATAATCAATGACCATTACAGCTCCAGACTTATGATCAACCAGTACTATAAGAATATATTAAGGTCAGAGGACAAGTCCTCCAACGCTTCAACCTTCATCAGCAACAAACTGTCTTCGGCAATGTGGCTCATTAAGAGTCTTGAACATAGGAAGAACACACTATATAGCGTAGTGAAGGCTATATTGGAATACCAGATGGATTTCTTTGAAAAAGGGCCGATGTATCTCAGAACCATGACTTTGAAGAAGATTGCAGAAATGGTGAATGTGCATGAATCGACGGTAAGCAGGGCAATAAGCGGTAAATATGTACAGACTCCCCGAGGAATATTTGAGATTAAGTATTTCTTCAAAAGCGGAGTAGATAATCAGGATGGCGATGCAATTTCTTCCGAAAGCATCAAAAAAATGATAAAAAGCTATGTAGGCAGTGAAAACACAAGTAAACCGATAAGTGACCAGCATATAGCAGATTTCCTGACAAAAGAAGGGTACATGATATCAAGAAGGACAGTTGCAAAGTATAGGGATGAACTGGGAATACTGTCATCCTCAAAGAGAAAAAGATATTAAGCGGTGTAAACCGCTTTTTTATTTTTTGTAATTTTACTCAATACAATCCTAATAAGTTTAAAAAAAATAACAAATAATACATTTATATATTGAAATTGGAATTTGCTTATAATATAATTGTTTCAACGGGACGTTATTATTATATGTGGGATAAAATTTGGCCATAGAGGTAAAAGAATGAGCGATCTTATTAATTTACAGAAAAGACTCGTGCCAGAAGTGGTTGACATTACGGAGAAAAGATACAGCATTCTCAGGGCAATAGAGTTCAATCAGCCCGTGGGAAGAAGGGCACTGGCAGGGATACTCGGGCAGAGCGAGAGATGGGTAAGAAGTGAGCTCGATATCTTAAAGAACCAGAATCTTATCGACATACAAGCTCTCGGTATGATGGTGACAGTTGAAGGAAAGGACATAATATACAAGCTTAGAGATTATATCTCGGAGCTTAAGGGTCTGAAGGACCTTGAAAATACAGTGAAAGCAATGCTGGATATTAAGGAATTCATTGTAGTTCCAGGGGATGCGGAAAATGATTTTCAAGTGCTTGTTGAAATGGCCAAAGTAGGCTTCGAATATCTTAGAGGCATTATTGAAGAAGATGATGTAATTTCAGTAACTGGGGGCTATTCAGCGTTATCAGTGGCAGAGAATGCCTACAAGCTTCCTGCAAAAAATATAACAGTAATTCCAGCCAGAGGCGGGATAAAAGCAGACTTGGAGCGTCAGGCAAATATAGTTGCGGCCAAATTAGCCAAGAACATAGGAGGCAACTATTATTTATTGCACCTGCCGGATAATATAAGTGAGGATATGCTGAATAGAATGTCCGATGACCCTGATATAGGCAAGGTTCTTAACTACATTAAAGAGACTGATATTCTGATATTTGGCTTCAGCTCCTTCGAATCCATCTGCAGGAAAAGAAATTTCACTGAAGAGGAAGTTGAAAAGCTAAAATCTCTAAAGGTAAGAGCTGAAGCAGTAGGCTGTTACTTTGACAGTACTGGAAGGATTGTGTATAAATCTGGCAGCGTAGGTATAAAACCAGAGTATTTAGACAATATAAAGACTGTGATGGCAGTAGGTGGAGGCATTCATAAGGCTGAGCCTATAATATTGGTAAACAAGGGCAGAAAAAACAGAGTCGTTGTTACAGATGAAGCTGCTGCTCGTGAAATATATAAGATTCTAAAAGGAGGAAATTAATAATGGGTTTAAGAGTAGGGATCAATGGTTTTGGTAGAATTGGGAGGCCGGTTTTTAAGATCGCACAGGAGAAGTTTGGAAAAGATGCAGAGATAGTACTTATAAATGATTTAACAGATCCAAAGACGTTAGCGCATCTTTTGAAATACGACAGCACATACGGTAGGTATGATGGAGAGGTGCAGGCTAAGGAACATTCTATAGTTGTCAATGGAAAAGAGATTCAAATCTGCGCTGAAACAAAGCCGGAGAATATAAAGTGGGGCGAGTACGGAGTAGATGTTGTTCTCGAATCCACAGGAAGATTCACAAGCAAGGAAACTGCAATGGCCCATGTAGCAGGTGGAGCAAAGAAGGTTATAATTTCAGCTCCTGCAAAAAATGAAGATATAACAATAGTAATGGGTGTAAATGAAGACAAATACGATCCAGAAAAACATGTAATAATATCCAATGCATCTTGTACAACAAATTGTCTGGCACCAGTAGCAAAGGTTCTTCATGAGAACTTTGGAATAGTAAAGGGCTTGATGAATACAATTCACTCCTACACAAATGACCAGAGAATACTTGACCAGCCGCACTCAGACCTCAGAAGGTCCAGAGCAGCAGCATTATCAATAATTCCAACTACTACCGGAGCTGCAAAAGCTGTTTCATTAGTACTTCCAGAGCTTAAGGGCAAGCTTACAGGTCTTTCCTTGAGAGTTCCTACCCCTACAGTATCAGTAGTTGACTTGGTTGCTGACTTGGAAAAGAATGTCACTGTAGAAGAAGTGAATGCAGCAATGAAGAGAGCAGCAGATAACGAGCTCAAGGGCATACTTGAGTATTGTGAAGAGCCGCTAGTTTCTATAGACTTTAAACAAAATCCTAATTCATCAATATTAGATGCATTATCAACAATGGTAATACAAGACAACATGGTAAAAATCATTGCATGGTATGACAATGAGTGGGGTTATTCAAACAGAATAGTTGACCTGATAAAATACATGGCAAACAAATAAGTAAATAAATCAAAAATATAGTCCGGTTTTGAAGGGTAACCTCAAAGCCGGGCTGTAATATATTTGAAAGATAATTAGATGGATTAGGAGGGATTCTCGTGCTAAACAAAAAATCCATACAGGATATAGATGTTAAAGGAAAAAAAGTGCTTGTAAGAGTTGACTTTAATGTGCCAATAGATGAAAATGGAAGCATAACAGACGACAGGAGAATTAGAGAGGCGCTTCCCACAATCAAGTACTTAAGGGAGCACAATGCCAAAGTCATATTGATGTCCCATCTTGGCAGACCTAAGGGAAAATTTAATATGAAGTACTCTCTGAAGCCTGTGGCTGAGAGATTGTCAGAGAAGCTGGGAGCCGATGTCAAGCTTGCTGCTGATGTTATTGGGGATGAAGTGCTCGCTATGACTAATAGCCTTGGTGAAGGCGATGTTATGCTCCTTGAGAATGTAAGGTTCTATGAAGAGGAAGAAAAGAACGACATGGAGTTCTCAAAGAAGCTTGCAGCACTAGGGGATGTATATGTCAATGATGCTTTTGGTACTGCTCACAGAGCACATGCCACTACTGCCGGAATTGCAGAATTTCTGCCTTCAGCTATAGGCTTCCTGATAAAAAAGGAACTGGATATCATGGGCAAGGCTCTGACGGAACCAGAAAGGCCATTTGTGGCAATACTGGGAGGAGCGAAAGTCTCTGACAAGATTGGAGTCATTGAGAACCTTATGGATAAGGTCGATGCACTTCTAATCGGCGGAGGCATGGCGTTTACCTTCTATAAAGCAATGGGCTATGAAATAGGCAAATCAATATTAGAGGCTGACAAGGTGGAGTTGGCAGGGGAAATCCTTGAAAAAGCTAAGGCAAAGGGTATTAAACTGGTACTTCCGATAGATATAGTAATTGCTCCTGAGTTTAAAAACGATGCACCCAGAAGTACAGTATCAGCAAATATGATACCTGAGGACCAGCTGGGCTTGGATATTGGTCAGCATACAAGAGAGGTCTTCGCCGATATCGTTAAGCATGCAAAGACGGTTGTATGGAATGGACCTATGGGCGTGTTCGAAATGCCAAACTTCGCAAAGGGTACTTTTACACTTGCTGAGGCAATGTCCCAATGTAAAGGTACAACAATTGTCGGAGGCGGTGACTCTGCAGCAGCTATTGAACAACTGGGCTTTGCAGATAAAGTAACCCATATATCCACTGGCGGTGGAGCTTCCCTTGAATTCCTAGAGGGCAAGATACTCCCGGGGATTGATGCTATAAACGAAAAATAAGTGAGGTATGAAATATGCGTAGACCGTTAATAGCTGGCAACTGGAAAATGAATAAGACTGTCAGTGAAGCAGTAAAGCTTGTGGAAGAGTTGAAGTCTCTTGTAAAGGGTGCGGATGCTGAGGTCGTTGTATGTCCAACCTTTGTATGTCTAAGTGACGCAGTTAAAGCTGCTCATGGCAGCAACATAGGCGTTGGGGCACAGAATATGCACTATAAGGACAGTGGAGCATATACAGGTGAGATTTCTCCAGTGTTTCTAAAGGACATGAAGGTTGAATATGTAATACTGGGTCATTCCGAGCGCAGACAGTATTTCAAAGAGGATGATTCTGAAATAAACAAGAAGGTCATTTCTGCATTAGACCATGGTTTAAAGCCAATTCTATGTGTTGGAGAGACTCTGGAGCAAAGAGAAACAGGTGTAACCTTCGACGTAATAACAACACAGGTAAAAGGCTGCCTTGCAGGTTTGGAGAGCAGAAACCTAGATGATCTTATAATAGCATATGAGCCGGTATGGGCAATAGGAACCGGCAAAACTGCAACCAGCCAAGATGCAAATGAAGTAATAGGCTTCATAAGAAAGCAGCTCAGAGAAAATCTCGGAAATGAAGTAGCAGATAAGACACGTATACTTTATGGCGGCAGCGTAAAGTCTTCAAACACTAAGGAGCTTATGGATATGCCCGAAATCGATGGTGCTCTTGTAGGCGGCGCAAGCTTGGAAGCAGCTGAGTTTTCTAAAATAGTTAACTACAACTAATATAAATAAATATACTTAAGGAGGATACTGATTTATGACAATAATAACAGACGTATTTGCAAGAGAGATAATGGACTCAAGAGGAAATCCAACCATAGAGGTTGAAGTAGAACTGGAAGGCGGAGCTTTAGGCAGAGCTGCAGTTCCTTCAGGAGCATCCACTGGAGCTTTTGAAGCTGTAGAACTTAGGGATGGTGACAAATCAAGATACCTTGGGAAAGGTGTATTGACAGCAGTAAGTAACGTTAACGAAATTATTGCTCCAGAAATAATAGGCATGAATGCACTGGATCAAGTTGCAATAGATCAGACACTTATTGAACTGGATGGTACTCCTAATAAAGCTAAGCTTGGTGCAAATGCAATATTAGGTGTGTCTATGGCAGTAGCTCATGCAGCTGCTGAAGCACTTGGACTCCCATTATATCAATATGTTGGCGGAGTTAATGCCAAGACTCTTCCTGTACCAATGATGAATATCTTAAATGGCGGCAAACATGCTGATAATAACGTTGACATCCAGGAATTCATGGTTATGCCAGTTGGAGCAGAAAGCTTCAAAGAAGCATTAAGAATGTGCGCGGAAGTATTCCATAACCTTAAGTCAGTACTTAAATCAAAAGGTTATAATACCGCTGTTGGAGACGAAGGCGGCTTTGCACCTAATTTGAAATCTAATGAAGAAGCCCTTCAGGTTATTGTAGAAGCAATAAACAAGGCTGGTTATAAGCCAGGCGAAGAATTTAAAATAGCTATAGACGCAGCGGCTACAGAAATGTATGAAGAAGCCAAAGCAAAGGGTGATGAAGGAAAATATTTCTTCTGGAAGTCCGGTTTCACTAAGACAAAGGAAGAAATGGTTGAATATTGGGTAGACCTTGCAAACAAGTACCCGATCATATCACTTGAAGACTGTATGGCTGAAGAGGATTGGGAAGGCTGGAAGCTGCTTACTGATAAGCTTGGCAAAAAACTTCAGCTCGTTGGAGATGACCTCTTTGTTACAAATACAGAGAGACTTGCAAAGGGTATAGAAATGGGAATAGCCAACTCCATACTTATAAAAGTAAATCAGATAGGTACATTAACAGAAACTCTGGATGCAATCCAGATGGCAAACAGAGCTGGATATACTGCAGTTGTATCCCATAGATCCGGTGAAACAGAAGATGTTACAATTGCTGATTTGGTTGTTGCGGTTAATGCCGGACAGATAAAAACAGGTGCTCCTTCTAGAACTGACAGGGTTGCAAAGTACAATCAGCTTCTGAGAATCGAAGAAGGATTAGACACAATGGCAAAATATTTAGGTATAAATGCGTTTTTTAACCTATAAGTGCTATACAATATAAAATAATGTGATACAATAATGGGGTATAGTAAATATCCCATTATTGTATTTTATCTCAGTTTGTGTTAAAATGTTATTTATAAGATTTCGCCTTATGATTAGGCGCATAAAAGGCAGAAAGAGCGAAAGAATAGTAATAACCTTCGCGCTCTTTAGTACAAAGTGATATGAACTACAGGAAGATGGGAGGTGCTGGGAGTGAGAATAGCTTTAGTAATTTTACAGTACATTGTTTGTATAACATTAATTGTAAGCGTGCTTCTACAGCCGGGAAGAAGTGCCGGACTGTCTGGTTCTATAGCCGGAGGTGCAGAGCAGCTTTTTGGAAAGAAAGCAAGCAAAGGATACGAAGCATTGTTTTCAAAGTTGACAACAATAGCTGCAGTTGTATTCATGATTTTATCTGTTGTATTAGTAATTGTAAAATAATATTTTGATAATTATAGCCTGACATTTTGTTAGGCTATATTATGTCCTAAGCATGTATACAGTATTATAGTATAGCACATTAATGTATTAGGAGGGTTATTGGATGGATTTAATGATTCTGGCTCCGCTGTCAGGAGTACTTGCTTTGATTTTTGCATGGATTTTGGCTACCAGCATAATTAAAAAAGACCCCGGTAACGACAGGATGAAAGAAATTATGGGTTTTATTCATGAAGGGGCTATGGCATTTCTGATTAGGGAGTATAAGGTACTTGCCGTGTTTGTAGCAGTTATGACTGTGGTAATTGGCATTTTTCTTAAAAGCTGGCTTACCGCCACATGTTTCATAGCAGGTGCAGGTTGTTCAGTACTTGCAGGCTATATCGGAATGCAGGTGGCTACAAAGGCAAATGCAAGAACAGCGAGCGCAGCCCAAAGAGGACAAAATGAAGCTCTTGGTATCGCTTTCAAGGGCGGAGCTGTAATGGGTATGTGCGTTGTTGGTCTTGGTCTCCTGGGTGTAGGTGTTTTATATATGATAATCAGGGATGCAGGCATTGTGACAGGTTTTGGCTTGGGAGCCAGCTCCATTGCTCTGTTTGCTCGCGTCGGCGGCGGTATATTTACAAAGGCAGCTGATGTTGGTGCAGACTTGGTGGGTAAGGTGGAAGCCGGAATACCGGAGGACGATCCAAGAAATCCAGCCGTTATTGCAGATAACGTTGGTGATAATGTTGGTGATGTAGCCGGTATGGGAGCAGACTTGTTCGAATCATATGTAGGATCAATTATTTCCGCGATAACTCTTGGTGCTGTTTTTTATGCAGGCAAGGCAGAGGGCGTATTATTTCCGCTGCTTCTGTCCGCTATCGGCATTTTAGCTTCTATAATAGGAACAGCCTTTGTAAGGACTGATGAGAAGAGCAATCCACAAAGTGCTCTTAGAAATGGAACTTATGGAAGCGCACTTATAGTAATAGTTGCAGCTTTTGCATTAAGCCGTTATATGTTCGGTAATTTGGACGCGTTCTGGGCAGTTGCCGCAGGGCTTATTGTAGGCATGATAATAGGTTACCTTACAGAAATATATACTTCAGGTGACTATAAATATGTAAAGAAAATAGCTCAGCAGTCAAATACAGGCGCAGCAACAACAATAATAAGCGGTCTTGGGGTAGGGATGCTATCCACTGTAGCACCGGTATTGTTCATTGCGTTGGCAATACTTATATCATATAAGGCAGCGGGTCTTTATGGTATTGCGCTCGCGGCGGTTGGGATGCTTTCAACAACAGGGATGACTGTTGCGGTAGATGCTTATGGTCCTATAGCAGATAATGCAGGGGGCATAGCTGAGATGGCAGGTCTTCCTAAGTCTGTCAGAGCAATTACTGATAAGCTCGATTCAGTTGGAAATACAACAGCTGCAATAGGAAAAGGCTTTGCTATAGGTTCCGCAGCATTGACTGCCCTTGCACTTTTTGCATCTTACTCGCAGGCAGTGAATCTTGATAAAATTGATATACTCGATCCAAATGTAATGATAGGCTTGTTTATCGGGGGCATGCTGCCCTTCCTCTTTGCAGCACTAACAATGGAAGCAGTGGGCAAGGCCGCTTACCAGATGATTGAAGAGGTAAGGAGACAGTTTAAGGATATGCCGGGTATTATGGAAGGTACTACAAAGCCGGATTATGCAACATGTGTAGATATCTCAACCAGAGCAGCTTTAAAAGAAATGATAATACCGGGACTTCTGGCCGTGGCAGCTCCAATTCTTGTAGGATATGTACTTGGTAAAGGAGCTCTTGGGGGACTTATAGCCGGTGCGGTTGTTACAGGAGTTCTCCTTGCAATAATGATGGCAAACTCCGGCGGTGCATGGGATAATGCCAAGAAATTTATTGAGTCCGGCGAACATGGCGGAAAGGGCGGCGATTCTCATAAAGCCGCGGTTGTAGGAGATACTGTAGGCGATCCCTTTAAAGATACTGCTGGACCTTCTATGAATATTCTTATAAAGCTCATGACTATAGTTTCATTGGTGTTTGCACCATTATTCATGTAGTATTCCACACATCCGAGCCCATTTGATAAAAAACACATAATGCTGTAGTATAAAAGAGATGGTAGAAATTATCATCTCTTTATTTTTTAAATCTGAGGAGGTTAGGATGAAAGTATTATTTATTTATCTTTTAGTTATTAATATCGCTGCTTTTGCGATAATGGGAATAGATAAACATAAAGCACATAGGCATAAATGGAGAATAAGTGAGAGAAACATTTTCATTGTAGGGCTTTTAGGAGGCGGGTCAGGTGTTCTCCTGGGAATGAGGATTTTTCATCACAAAACCAAGCATTTGAAATTCACCTTGGGAATACCCTTGGTAGTGCTTACGAATATTGTGCTGCTGTGGTATCTGCTGCAAAAGCTTCAGTTGAATTTGAACAGTTTTTTTGGAAATATTTATTAAAAGAAGTTGCAAAAAGCCTTCTGAATGTAATAGTGCAAATATGTTTATAATAATTACATATTATTAAGTTATAAATTGGCATGAAAAATGTTTTTCAAGCGGAGGTGTTTTCTTGAGCGATATGAATAGTGAATTTGCAAAAGCATTTTACTATAAAGGCAACAATACAGGAGTACTGCTCATTCACGGATTCACAGGGACTCCCTCTGAAGTGCGCTTTCTGGGTGAATTCCTTAGGGACAAAGGTTATACAGTAAAAGGAATCCTTTTAAAGGGGCACGGGACAACACCCGGAGATATGAGGAAATTCAGCTACAGGGATTGGATACAAGGCGCTGTAGAGGGATATAAGTCATTGAAGCAGGAGTGCGATGAGGTTTTTGCAGTTGGGCTTTCTATGGGAGGGCTTTTATCTTTATATCTAGCAAGGAATTACGATGTCAGAGGGGTTGCTGCCCTTTCAGCACCTATTAGGATACGCGGCAGGCTAGCTGCCTTCTCATTTGTTGAAAGGAATTACAAGACATATATACTAAGAAACCCGGAAAAGAAGGATATTAATATAATAAGCTATGACAAATCTCCTTTAAAAAGCGTTCATAACCTGTTCAAGCTAATAAGGTATGTTAAGGCAAACCTTCAGTATATTGAAAAGCCTGTACTTATAATACAATCCTATGGCGATAGGACAGTAAGCCCCATGAGTGCGAATATAATATATAACGATATTGGATCTAAAGATAAGAGTATTATTTACCTCCATAACAGCGGTCATGTTATAACCTGTGATAAGGAGAAAGAGCAGGTATTTGAGGAAGTGTACAGCTTTATAAAGACCAAATCAGCATTCAAAAGAGAAACAGATAAAAATGAAGAGAGGTGCATCAGTGTTGGATAATCTAGAAAAAGAAATAAACCTGGAAATGAAGAATAAGTTGCTGTCCTTCATGAAGGAGGATGCGTACAAACCCTTGTCGCATAACGAATTGGTTCAGGAGTTTCAGAAAGACTTTCAACAGTTATCGGAATTTGAAGAATTGTTGAATTCGCTGCTTGAAGACGGAAGTATAATAGTCACAAGAAAGAATAAATACGGCGTAACAGAAAAAATGAATATGATAGCAGGCCGGATACAAGGTAATAAAAAAGGCTTCGGGTTTTTAATACCGGATAACAAGGAGATATATGACCTTTTTATACCGGCAGAAAGCCTTAATGGTGCAATGAACAATGATAGAGTAATTGCAAGGCTTACCTCCGGTGAAATAGGCACCAAGAAGAGCGAAGGCGAGATAATAAAGATTCTGAAAAGGGCAAACGAAAGAGTTGTAGGTACCTATGAGAATGGCAAAGGCTTTGGTTTTGTAGTGCCTGACGATCCAAGGATATATCAGGATGTCTTCATATCCAAGTCTGATATCAATGGCGCAAAGGAAGGGCATAAGGTAGTAGTTGAGATAACACAATGGCCTGAGGCAAGAAGAAATCCTGAGGGTGTTGTAGTTGAAATTTTAGGACATAAGGATGATGTTGGCACAGACATTATTTCAATTATAAGGGGACACAACCTTCCTGAGGAATTCCCGCCTGCAGTAGAAGAACAAGCAGCGAGAATACCGGAAAAGGTTTCCGAAGAAGACATTGCAAAGAGAAGGGATCTGAGGGGTAAAGTTATTGTCACCATAGACGGTGAGGATGCAAAGGACCTGGATGATGCTGTATCCGTAGAGCTGCTTCCAAATGGAAATTATCTGCTGGGGGTACATATTGCCGATGTAACTCAATATGTTTTTTAATTTTTTTAGCTTGATAAGGAAGCACTGAAGAGAGGCACAAGCGTATATTTGGTTGACAGGGTTGTGCCGATGCTGCCAAGAAGGCTGTCAAATGGCATCTGCAGCTTGAATCCCCAAATCGAAAGGCTGACCTTGAGCTGTGATATGGAAATAGACTCAAAAGGCAAGGTAAAGAGATACGAGATATATGAAAGTGTCATAAAGACAAAAGAAAGAATGACATATAAAAATGTAAATAGAATACTTACCGATAATGATCCGGAAACAATAGCCAGGTACAGTGATCTTGTAGATAACTTTAAACAAATGGAAACACTCATGCAGATACTGAACAAAAGAAGACGGACCAGAGGAAGCATTGATTTTGAGTTTGAGGAAGCCAAGATCATACTGGATGAAAAGGGAAAGCCTATAGATATAAGACCCTACGATAGAGGTATATCTGAGCGAATAATTGAGGAATTCATGCTTGTCTGCAATGAAACAATTGCAGAGGATATGTATTGGAAGGAATTACCTTTTGTTTACAGAGTGCATGAGGACCCAAATCCTGAAAAACTCCAAGCCTTTAATGAGTTCATATTCAATTTTGGATACCACCTGAAGGGAATTGCGGAGATTCATCCGAAAGCACTGCAGCAGCTTACTGATCAGATTAAGGGAACAAAAGAGGAACGAATAATAAATACACTGATGCTGCGTTCTCTTAAAAAGGCAAGATATACATCAACCAGTATGGGGCATTTCGGCCTTGCGGCAAAGTATTACTGCCACTTTACTTCTCCCATAAGAAGGTATCCTGACCTTATGATACACAGGATTATTAAAGAGGGCTTACATGGAAAACTCACCGAAAAGAGAGTTAAGCATCTGCAGTCGATAATTGAGAGCATTGCTGAACAGTCCTCCCTTAGGGAGCGAGCAGCAGATGAAGCAGAAAGAGCTGTAGAGGATCTCAAGAAGGCAGAGTACATGAAGGATAGAATTGGGGAAGAATATAACGGAATAATATCCAATGTTACTTCCTTCGGGATGTTTATCGAGCTTGAGAACACCATTGAAGGACTGGTGCACATGAGCAATATGGAGGATGACTACTATCAGTATGATGAGGTGCATCACATGCTCATAGGCGAAAGACTGAAAAAGACCTACAGGATAGGCGACAATGTACGAATAAGAGTTCAGAATGCTGATATCGCCAACAGAACTATAGATTTTGTATTGATTGAAGCAAAAAGTGATAAAAGGGATATAAGCGACACAAGCATTAATTAAGAAGGATAAAAGGTTGCAGGAGGTTACAAATTACACTTCTGCAATCTTTATACTTTTATCTTCGTAGATATTACAATTGCATATCATTATGCTATATAAGTTGACACTAGTTTGAAGGGTGATATAATATATATACACGTTCAAATAAAGGTGGAAAATTGTTACATGCCTGAGCACTTTAGAATATATTGCGGAGATTGATAATATGGCAAACAGCAACACAAAGACAGTCGCACAAAATAAAAAAGCGAGACACGAATACTTTATTGAGGATGCTTACGAAGCCGGCATAGAGCTTTCCGGTACAGAAGTAAAGTCCATAAGAAAGGGCAGTGTCAACCTTAAAGACAGCTATGCAGTGATAGACAAAGGCCAGGTCTATGTCTACAACATGCACATCAGTCCGTATGAGCAAGGCAATATATTCAACAAGGATCCAATGAGAACGAGAAAGTTACTTTTGCACAAATATGAGATAAACAAACTCATAGGCTATGTTCAGCAAAAAGGCTACACTCTTATACCACTTTCGATTTATCTTAAAGGCAGCTTAGTGAAGGTTCAGCTTGCCATAGCAAAAGGCAAAGAACTCCATGACAAGCGTCAGGACATCATAGAACGAGATGCCAAGAGAGAAGTTGAAAGACAATTTAGAGGGAAAGAGTATTAATTTGGGGGCGTAAAGGTTTCGACGGGGGTAGTTGAGGCCATGGAAGCGAGCGGTGGTCCCAGCGGCACCATAAAAAGCTGGAAAATTAATTTAAACGCTAACAACGATTACGCGTTAGCAGCCTAAGGCTGCTCGTTCAACCTTTAGTTCCCGCACTTTAGGATTGGGCGTCATTTAGCGGGGTCCGTCACTACCAAAGCTTTGAGGTAACTGACGCATTATGAAGCTACTAAAGCTGTAAGCCTGTCAATGGGCGTGCAGCAGAGGGAATGTTAAAACACTGACTGCGCTCGGAGAAACTGTGACCAAGATGCTTTCGGACAGGGGTTCGATTCCCCTCGCCTCCACCAAATACATAAATCAACAGACTAGGAATTTTGATTCTTAGTCTGTTTTTTTGCTTAAGTATTTATTAGAAAGCTAGATCCATTGATTACACAAAATGTGTATGATAAAATACTACTATTAAGTATCAGGAGGAAAATTTTATGAAAAAAATCATACAATATTTGTTTTCTATTTTACTAATTATTACATTTTCACTAACACAAATTCACGCTAATCAATACACAAATTATGAAATATACGCGCAAAAGCAAATTGCTGGGGAATTAAATAGTATAGAGGGTTACATTTATCTCGATGGTAATGTCTCAAGGTCTATAGATGAAGGTGAATCTGCAATAAGTAATATCAGCCTTAGTTTAAAAGACAAATCTGGGAAAATTATATCTGAAGCAACTTCAGATAGTAAAGGATATTATAAACTGGAGCACATACTGAGTGGAGACTATCAACTAATTATAAGTAAAAAGGATGCATCTATAAGTGGCTTAAGCTACTACTCAAAAGAACCAAGCGAATCTGATATTAACGATTGTGCTCCTATAAACGAAGCAATTAATTTAAAAATTAGTGGAAGTGTGTCTAACAACATTGGTTTAATGCAAGGATGGGTGACAAATCCATTTCATAAAGAAGCCAAAGCAGTGTTAAAATGCCCTGTTGATTTAGATTATAGGGAAAACTCTTATCGCGATTTTCGAAATGTAGTCGTAACGGATCCGAGGTATCTAAAAAAATTTAATGGAAAGCCATGGGGTAATGATCAGCATCCTGGTATAGATTGGGATACATTAGAAGGAACTCCAATTTTGTCAGTAGCTCCAGGGGTAGTAGTCGGTGTCACAGAACCTAAAGATAATGGTGCTTACAGCGTAAGTGTACTCCATCGTATTGGATATTTATAACATCTTATGGTCATAACAGTAAACACCAAGTAAAACCTTTGGATATAGTTTCTAGGGGGCAGGTGATCGCTTATGTTGGTCACACTGGAACTTCAGATAATCATCTACACTTTAATTTTTGGGAATTACCTTCATCAATTGATTATAATAACTCTAGGATGTTAACATATGGAGGAATGCTCTCTTATATTGATGGTCTATATATCAGGTATGAATCTAGCGGTAGGAAAAAATTGGCTGTAATGGATCCTTTTAGAGATGTTTCATATGCTCAATCAGAAAATTATTGGACAGTTGATAATAAGCCGCAATATATAAAAAGTGACGATAATGTTAACTATACCTATTTATTTAGCGGGATGATAATAAAAAACCAAGATTTAGCAGGAGCAGCTAGTAATATTGTTAAACATCAACGTATATCAAACTATGATTTCAAATATTTTAGTCCTTTTAAAAATGGTAAATTAGGCCCCAATTAAAATTAATAACTGACTTGGCTTCAATAGAATACATAGATAACTGTCCTAATGGGCAGTTTTTTTATTATGCTTGACATTTTATTTCCTTTGTGACAATTGAGGATAAATGGTGTTTTGTTTTCCAGAATGACAATATAATAGGATTTATGTAGCCTATAATATCATGTTAAAGTAGCTGAAGCTATGAAAATTTTATCAGTTGGCAGTGTCAGCTATTCCGCATGTAATCAACAGGTTGAGGATATAGAAACTGCTTGTCCGTTTTGCAAAAAGCCTTTGTCTGAGTTCAACGGGTAATATCAACATTCGCCGTTTATGGATAAGTATGTAAATGAAATGTTAAGATCAGTAAATGGAGATGTAAGCCATGATGCGGATATTTATTCAAGGCATATTTGTGAAATAACAAGTAAATGGACTGATGGTACAGGGAAGTTGGGCGTACTTCAGTCATATGTTCATAGTAGAACCTATATAATGAAAAGAGTAAGTGTTGAGTATCCCGAATTCGGAAAAGTTTTTGATGAGTTTTTGAAAAAGTATGACCCAGGATGGATAGTATTGGTGCAAGAATACTTAATTTTTTAGTTGATATATATTCTTAAGTTTACATAGCATTGTTTTGGCCAAGTGTTGCAGCAGTACAACGAATGTTTATACTGGACCAGAAGGTAATATAAGATTTTCAAAAGCATCTATCTAGTTAATAGTATAGTGAGATTGTGGCAACCAGCGGTGATCCCAGGGTTACCATAAAAAGCTGGAAAATAATTTAAACGCTAATAAGGATTACGCGTAGCAGCCTAAGGCTGCTCGTTCAACCTTTAGTTCCCGCACTTTAGGATTGGCGTCATTTAGCGGGGTCCGTCACTACCAAAGCTTTGAGGAATCTGCGCATACAGACTCCTCAATGACTGATGTATTATAAAGCTACTAATGCTGTAAGTTATTAGCGTCAGACTTCAACCACCTCCAGCAAAAAAACGGGATTTTGCATATAAGGCACTGTATTCGATTAAGGAATACAGTGCTTTTGAATTATGCCTACGTAAATCTACTATGGAATTCTACCTCTAGTTTTAGCAATTCTATTAGCATCTGCTGTTTCCAGGTGTTTGATATTTGCTCATAGGATATAGGCTTATAGATTTTCTTGTTATTATCAATTAGCGTTAGGCAATAAGTGCGATTGTGCAGAGTTGACCCCATAACATGGTCGGCTGGTACAGGGAAGACATAATTAATAAAAATATGCTTTTTAGAATTGTTATCACTTGATTAAAAAGTACAGTTGTAATAATATTGTAATGGGTGAAATATTTGTATATTTTGCTTGAAGAAGCCCATTCGAATCACGCAAAAGAAGATAGAGAGATAGAATGCCGGGGATTATCGTCTATGACGACAATCTGGAATACTTGGGCACTGTTTCGGGCTACACTGAGGAGATTCTTATGGATATCGGTATTGAAGGAAAGGGGGTCTGCAAGGTAATCCCATGGCAATTGAGGCATATTTTAAGAATAGGACACAAGCGTGTTTTTGCTGGATATCGATTTGAGTCATAAAATGACAGTTATAAGCTGGCAAGAAAATATTGGGATCGGTAAAAAAGACCTTATGTCATTTTTATTTCCGGGCATATTGAATAATATTCCCGACCTTTAAGATCAGAGCATTTGATTTCCTTCCCAAGCCTGCGACAAAAGAAATCATCAAGAAATACCTTTTAGATGTCTATTATGACCCTAACGACTCAAATGGCGGGGGCGCCGATGCCTCGGACGTAGTTGTTGTCAAGCCTGGCTCAATAGTTTTCTATATAACGAAGAAGGATATTGTTTATATTGAGAAGCTTCAGAATAAAGTCCTCACTCATACCACACGCAAGAGGATTTCCTGCAGGAAGGTGAATAAAGATGGAACTGGAAATTATCGTATGTGATGATTTGCCCGCTATTGCTGAAGGTGTCAGCAACAAGATTAAAGCAATCCTGCTGTCCAAGCACCCGGAGCTTTTTTTAGAGCCGGCAAATGTTTTGGTGACAGCATATTCCAATAGCTTTAAAGCCCTTCTGGATAAAATAGCTTTGAAAAGCAGGGAAAAGTGTTTTGCATATTTCCTGGATATCGATTTGAAACAGGCATTCGACGGGATACAGCTTGCCAGGCAGATAAGGAGTATTGATCCTGACGGATGTATTATTTTCCTGACACATTATGAACAGTATATGCCGAAGGTTTTTGAAAATCATTTAAAGGTATTGGATTATATTGGTAAGGATACGCTTCAAGCGAATATGAGGCTGGAAAAAGCAATCGGGCATATCGTCGATCAGTTCACCAAAACACTAAATGGCGAAGAAAGCAGTGCATGTAAAATTAAGTTCACCTTTCAGAATTCTTGGATGATGTATGCCTATGACCTCGACCACATTTTATATTTCCTGGCGGAGGGCAATCGCAAGCTTATTCTGTTTACTACCTCAAATCAGGCTATTACCTTCTATGGAACCCTAAAGGAAATTGAGAAAAAATGGGAAAATAAAGGCTTGGTTAGATGCCACAAGGAATGTGTTGTTAATATCAGCAAAGTTGTCAGAGTAGTCAGATGGAAGGACGATCCGCATATAGTCCTTAATAACGGTGCTAAATGCAAGGTTTCTAAAACATATCTTGACAGAATAATAAAACAGGTTGCCTATGAAGGTTCTTGTATAGTAGGGGACTAGATATGAACGAAAGCATGGTTTAATTATTAGAGGTATATGTGATTCTAATGGATTAAGTATTTTGTTCTTCTTTTTAAGAGGTAAATATAACAAAAATGTTTCAGGATAAGCTTACTATAACCGTCTCCCTGCCGGTAAAAGAAACTATGAAATTCATATTTGCCATTTTTTTTTTTTAAATTGATGTAATTTTTATAGAAGCTATTATACATTTTGTTATTATGAATTTTCTGTGAGATTCTCCCTTGGTTCCATTCATTCGCTTGTAGCAGCGATATTTTTTATATGTAGGTGTTAAAAGATTGAATAAGAGAACTGAAAAATTTAAGATGTTTGTAAAAAAGCATATACTGGTTGTTGGAATCATGTTATTCTTTGCCTTATCAATGATTATGATTACAGTTTTTTTAACTGATCTTGCAGAGGCTTTAAACAGTGTTGATCAATGGAATACAATAATTCTAACTACTTTATCCACAATCGTATGCGGTACGATGCTGATTTTCATGCT
>FWWL01001072.1_pt1 | contig 59895 bp, 43 predicted proteins | sample 2228331 | NCBI WGS metagenome assembly FWWL01 (sample SAMEA103939775, study PRJEB20133) | metagenome
AAATTAATATAATTTTTCATTATAAAAATAAGGAATAGAGATTAATCTCTATTCCTTATCAACACCTTATTCTATGTTCTCTAGAACCACTAAATTGATTTATTATCTGGAAAATCTTTTACATCTAAAAACTTACCTGTTTACCTTTAATTTAATTTTCCCTGTTTATATCATCATTTGCTTTAAATATATCCAATCGTCAGCTTCTTTACTCTCAAATCTCTCCCAGAACATCCAGAATTCATCTTCATCAGTCAAGGTTTCACCAATATAAAATATTGGCTTTAAATTACCAGCCTTATCTTCTTCTGTATCCGTTTCAGCAAGCCGATTTATAACGTATGATAAACCATTGAATTTCCAAAGTAAAATACCCACTATATGCAGCACCTCCAGATGCACCAAAGCTTCCATCTTTTTTAAGTAAATTTGTCTAGTAAAGAAAGAACTTCTTTCAATTGTTTATTTGTATATCTCTTCGGCGTTCCTGGTGGATTATTTTCTGCATTTTTAGGCCTGTTTTTCTTTGATTTTATATATCCTATACATCGATTATAATATAATCGATCATCTTTCACAAGCTCAGCTAGTGTAAACTCAGATGTATTGTAGAATGATATCCAGATATTTTATACATTGCTTTTGCTGGATGTGTAGGTGTTTCTTTATATTTGGTAACAACAGCAGCCTTTGTATCCTAATGCACATTCAAATCTTCTAATGGTGGTCATTGGAATAATGACATCTTTGTACTTATCAATTTGATATGGCCCCCTTCACCGTATTCATAATACTCATATGTTATTCTTGGAGTTTTTTAGACCGCATTTTATTAAAAATCCCCCTACGTTCTTTTCAACTCAACTCCACAACTCACCCTATATTTTTTATATTTGTTGTATTTCCCAATTTTCATTATATATAGGATTTTTTATACTAAAATTATTAAATGAAACTGAATCCATCTTGCATTTTTTAAATGTTACATACGGATTAAACTTATTCACAAATATACAGTTAGAGAATAAAATATCCTCAACCTTGTTGGCTCATCCTAGCCTTTATGCTACTTTCCTTATTTGCTTACTATTACGCTAGCTTCAGCTTTCATTGAGTTTCCTGTGACGGTAACACCGAGTAAACCTTCTGATTTGGTGCGTACAATTGCTTGCGCTCTTCCATAGTAAGTTGTAAAGGAACCACTTAGGTAGTCTTCTTCCGTTCGCGGGTTAGCGCTTCCAAAAGCCAACAGTTCGCCATTTTCAACGGTTATCTTAAGCTTTGTATCAGCATTGCTTTCTACTATGCCGTTATCTCCCACAAGTGAAACAGTAAGGTAAACAATATTACCGCATTTTACTGTGTTTTCTTCCGGTATTACTTTAATATTAATTTTACCTTTCGCTGAATTAAGTTCATTACGACTAAGCTCTTTTCCATTGCCATCATAAGTAATTGCCTCAAGTTTGCCTGACTCGTATTTTGTCTTGAATACAGCCTTAAAATCTTTAATTTTCTGGCTGCCTAATCTTTTGCCATTCCTGATAAGTTCCACACTCTCTGCATCGGCATATATTTCAACAATTGCTTTATTACCGTCACAATTTAACCAAGACCAGGAACCAAAAGCATTCGTTCCTCGCCATACACCTTTATACGGAGTTTTCTTTTGATTGACAGGCTGAACTCCAATATAAGGTTTTTTTCGCAGACCCCAAACCGTAGCAGCATACTCCGCTTCTGCACCAAGATTACCTAGAATATCTATTGCTCCGACATCGGCAAGCAACCATGGATATGGTTTATGAAAACCTGCACCATCCTTGTGATAGGACCATGCGCCTATACCCGCTTCGCCAAGATAATCCCAAGATGTCCACATGAAATCTCCGATAAGATATGGATATTTCTTTACCATAGCCCAATTTTTCGCGATATCCTGCGGAAAGGTCTCGCTACCGACTACAATACGGTTCGGGTGGGCTTTTCCTTCCAGCGGATATCGCCCTGAAGCATAGTTATAACCTGCAATGTCAAGGGAATCCAGGCAGGGCGAGGTGACTGCATCAGCTTGTTTAGAATTAGCCATTTTGTTCATACTGGTGCCGACCATGGAGGTCATCATATTAAAGAGTAGACTGCTATTCGCTTTTGGTTCTTTTTGACTTGCCATACCGCCTTCTTCTTTATAGATACCTTTGCCTTTTGAGACCATTTTGATTATCATTAGATTTATTCCGGCTGTTACAGGACGGGTCTTATCCAAATCATGCAAAATAGCGGTCATTTCCTTTGTAAGCTTAACTCCTTTTTCTTTGGCAGGCTCTCCAACCTCATTACCGATGGAGTACATAATTACAGAAGGATGGTTATAATCACGGTTTACGAGTGCTGCTAAATCGTATTTATAATTATTTTCAAAGTCTATACCATAATCAAATTTATTTTTATGATTGAACCAGGTATCCCAGGTTTCATCCATTACATACATACCTAATCTATCGCAGGCTTCAAGCATTGCTTTCGACGCCGGGTTATGGGAAGAACGAATGGCATTGTAACCAGTTTCTTTTAAGATACGTACTCGGCGTTCTTCACTTTTTGCATAAGTTGCACCGCCTAGAATGCCGTTATCATGGTGAACACAGCCACCACGAAGTTTCGTTTCCTTGCCATTAATGAATAATCCTTTGTTTGACCATTCAATCATTCGGATACCAAAAGCCTCACATACTTCGTCTAAAACTATTCCATCTTCTGAAAGCGTTACTTTACATGTATATAGATTAGGTCCTTCATCGCTCCACAGTTTAGCACAAGGAATTTCAATATCAACATTCTCTCCATGAGCAGTGGCAACTTTTTTTTCTTCGTCATAGATCTCTACCTTTAGCTCGCCACCATTATGTTTCGTCTTTACATTAATTATAGCAGGGCTATAAGAAAGTGTTGAAATATGTACCCCTTCCAGCTGGATACACTTTTTATTTTGTACGTGCATCCATACAGGACGGTAAATTCCTGCTCCGGAATACCAACGACTATTGGGTATATCTTTATTGTCAGCTACAACTCGAAGTATATTCTCGCCTTCGATTAATACAGCATCAGCAACGCAGAAAAAAGGAATATAGCCATAAGCAGCACCACCGATTTCTTTGTTATTCAGATATACTTTTGCGTTTTTATAAACACCTTCAAATTCAAAGGTTAGATGTTTCTCTAATAAATCTTTTGTAACATTAAATTTCTTGGTATAGCTATAAACATCTCCTCGAAAAAAAGCGCCGGCACTGCCGCTATCACAGGTTTGATCACGACCACTCTCCAACATCGCATCATGTGGAAGTGTGACGTCTTTTGTAAAATATTGGCACTCTACATGCCAATTAGTATTAAATTCATGTCTTGCCATATTGTTCTCCTTTTATAGAATAAGGTCGGCCGTTTCTTGGCCGACCCATCATATTAATATGGATTGTTGCTTATCATAACATTAACTTTCTTTCATTTTGCTTTCAAAATGATCCGGTCCAATTCATCTCATCAAGCAGTGTGGCAAATTTCTCTTTCGTCTCTTCAGGAACAAATCCAACCAGCATATTGATTGAGAGAGCTAAAAATACAGCGATACCTCCGCTCTCACCCTGAGCCGTTCCCGCATTCTCAGCAATCGTGTTAATCAACTCAAGATTTACTCGGTCTCCCTCTTTAATTCCAATTGCCTGAATTAGAGCGGCGGGAATCATCCCTATATTGACCATTCCAAAAAGCATATAGCCCAAGTTGGCTTCGACAAACTCCTTACCAAGCGGGTGTGCATAAAAATCGCCGATTGTTGTTAGATCAGAGTATTTTAGCCCAGACGGTAACTTCGGTGCGTTAACCTTCACAATTTCAGAAAGAATGATATCGTGTGCATTTTCACCTATTTGCACAGTATATTCTCCTTCTTCTATCAGCCAACTGTGGGTCACTATGTTCCAATGGGAGAATTCGCGAGCATTCAGTTCAAATATTACTGTTTTTGTTTCTCCGGATAAGAGTTCAATTTTCTCAAAACCTCTTAGCTCGCGTACTGGACGCTTTATCGTTCCTTTTGGTGGTGCGATATATAATTGTACAACATCTTTACCTGTATACTTTCCGATGTTTGTTACATCTACAGAAACATTCAGGCCTTCGCTGCTGTTTACTTCGGATTTTGAAAGCTTGAGGTTACCATACTTAAAATCGGTATACGAAAGCCCATGCCCGAATGGGAACAATGGTTTTAATTCTTTGGTTTCATAATAGCGGTAACCGATATAAATGCCCTCGCTGTAGGAAACATGACCGTTTTCCCCACCATAGAACAAATAAGACGGGTTATCGGATAGTTTTACAGGTAAGGTTTCTGCCAGATGCCCGGAAGGGTTCACATCGCCGAAAAGTACGTCAACCACAGCCTTTCCAATACTTTCGCCACCAAGATAGGTATCCAGAATTGCTTTCGGTGCGTCAACCCAAGGCATTTCTACCGGAGCGCCATGGTGCATGATTACTACTGTATTCGGCACAGCATTGCATACCGAACGGATTAATTCGTTTTGATACTCCGGCATACGCATATGGGAACGGTCTACACCTTCGGTCTCCATATTCTCAGGTAGTCCGGCAAATATTACTGTGACATCGGCATTTTTTGCAACTTCAATCGCTTCAGTGAGTAGCTCTGGGTTATTTGAGGCTTTTCTTGCATCCGTTTCGTAACCCTGGGCATACATTACGGACAATCCCAGCGATGTTATAGCATCAAACGCACTTTTAACAGATTTACTGTTTACATGACTTGACCCTCCACCTTGATAACGAGGTGATTTAGCAAACTCACCAATAAAAGCGATTTTTGCTTTTTTGTTCAGCGGGAGCTGTTTTTCCTCATTTTTAAGTAGAACAATGGAACCAGCCGCGACTTCCTCTGCCAGCTTATGTCCTCCTTCAAAATCAAAGTTACCACCTTTACGATTCTCAACAAGTTCGAAAACGAATTGTAATATCCGCTCGACACAAGCATTGAGTTCCTCTTCCAAAAGCTCACCGTTTAATACTGCTTTTACAATATTGTCGTCTGTCTTTTCCGCTGGCATTGTAATATCACATCCGGCTTTGATTGCTGCTACCCTATCATGTGTAGCTCCCCAATCACTGATTACTAAGTTATCGTATCCCCACTCTTCACGTAAAATATCGGTAAGCCCTTGTTTGTTCGCAGTCGAGTGGATTCCATTAATCTTATTATAGGATGCCATAATGGTGGCAGGGGATGCTTTCTTAACAATTGTTTCGAAAGCTGGCAGGTATATTTCCCGCATGGTCCGTTCATCCAAGTCGCTGGACCAATCCATGCGTCGATACTCCTGATTGTTTGCAAAAAAGTGTTTTAGCGACGTAGCAACTCCCTGACTTTGCACACCGCTTACGTAAGCTGAGCCCAGTTCACCTGCTACCAGAGGGTCTTCGGAAAAATATTCAAAATTACGCCCGCATAATGAGGAACGTTTCATATTTACTCCCGGACCGAGTATGACATCCACGCCATAAGCCTGACACTCTTTTCCGATTTCTTCACCCATACGCTTTATAAGTTCACGATCAAAGCTGCATGCCAATGTACAGGCTGGAGGAAAACACACAGCAGGTGCAGTGATTTCTTCTAGTTTTTTATTAACTTCACTCTCCTGCAAACGAAGACCATGTGGACCGTCACTTGTACGTACGGAAGGAATACCTAACCGATCCACAGGTTTCGTAAGCCAATTATTTAATCCCGAGGTCAATCCCGCTTTTTCTTCAAGTGTAAGCCGTGAAACTAAATCTTTGATTTTGTTCTTAGTCATCATCTTCCCCTCATTTATGATTGTGATATCGTCTGGTTCTCTTTATCCTTACGAATATCAAGTACAATCTTATCCAGCTTATAGAACCACATCATAATGGCAACCGCAGTAAATAGAACCGCCGGAACAAGTCCTTGCAGAGCTCTAATAGAGAGTAAAGCTGCTTCAGGCTGAACCTCAAGAGACCCATCAAAACCGCTCATGCCCATAATCAAACCGACAACTAATGAACCGAAGCCGGTTCCAAGCTTACCAGCAAAATTCTTGATTGAGGCCAGTGTACCGTCCATACGCTTCCCGTTTTTCCATTCATTGAAGGTAGCGCAATCCAGTAACATAATATCAGTAAGATAGGTAATCGGGAGTACAGCAATTCCGGTAAAAATAAAACTGATGATCAATATTGTATAGTTGCTACCTGCAGCAAATAATAGAATACCGGCAATAACGTATGCGACACATCCGAATACAACCAACCTCCCAATGGGTAATTTTTTAATAATCATCGGAAAGAAAAATAGTAACGGTAATACGATAATTGAAAATAAGCCTGCTGTACCCATTAATTCAATATTGCCAACGATATAAGTGAAGAAATATGACATGATTCCCATACCAGTTACCATGTTGTATACAAGGAACATTACGGCAATCATATAAACATATTTATTATGCTTAAGTACACTAAGAATGTCTTTCAATGTAGCTTTATCATCTTCACCTTCATTATCCTCAACCTTCACCGTTTCTTTCACAATGAAAAATCGAAGCATTCCAATAATTATCATAGGAATAGAGATTATTGTCATTAATAGTGTCCAACCTTGAGGTGAAGTTGCTATTCTGTTCTGAAGAATCGGGAATGATATATTCACTATGATCGAACAAATCATAATAACTATACCTCCATAAGAGGCAATTTTTATGATTTGATTGTGAGTCTTGAACGCACGAATGGTGTAAGCATTATTAGCCGCACTTTTAACTGTTTCAAAGACTGAGTTAATCAGGAAATATGTTGCAACAATCCAGATACTTTTCACAGTGGCGCTTGCATCCCCGGGTGTAGAAAATAACAGGATGGTTGCAATCCATTGAAAAATTACTGCGAATTCATAAGGCCTTCCCTTACCCCACCTCGTGTTGGTACGATCGATTAATAAGCCTGCGAAAAGTTCTAGGAATCCATCAAGGATTTTACTTCCCATAAGCAGCATACCGACGAGCACTGGACTCAAACCAAGAACATTAGTACAATAAATTGTGATAAATCCTGATACAATTATGAAGTTTGCCGCCATTGATACTCCACTCATCTGCCATGCCCAGAATTTTGCTATACCAATTTTATCTGGATTTACTTTTTTAATTTTTTTATCTTTCATAAATATCCTCCCTGTTATTTGGTTTCAGAATGTTCTGATCCATTACAATTTTTACCTCTCCTTTAGTAATTCCGTTCTCATTAAAGCTATCTACACGTACGTATACCTGCTGTCCCTTAACTAGTGCTCCTATTCTTTGTTTGCATCCAAACACCTGATAACTATGATATAGTTTGTCCGGACTGTGCCCCCATAAGATGTTATAACCAACAGCACCGTTATCTTCGAGGATAATCTCCATGTCCGTGTCACCGGTTCTGACTGCTTGATAATTCGGAGCACTTGCCTTTTCACCGTTTCCGATTCCAAAAACTCTGAGTCCGGAAATACATACGTTTTGCTGGTAAGGTACTTCTAATACGGTCAACTTCAGGTACCTTACTCTGATACCTGCTTCCCGAACTAGAAAATCATGGGGTAAATTACACCGTACCTTTGATTTATCTTCTACAACAAAATATTCATTACCATCTGACGACCCTTCTAGAAGCCACCTTGTTGCCAAATTAGCTTCTTCGATATATCTTGGATGTGAGGTTCCGCGGATTTGTCCGGGAACAGGAATTTCTATACGATCATCCGCAAAATTAATCTGAATTGCACGAACATCATACTCCTCTCCCAAATCCATCATAAGCCATTCCCCTGGGGTAGCATTCGCTGCTCTCCACCAGGTCTGTACATTTTCATCTGCTGCTTTTTCCGGTTCTTTCCCCTTCTCATAAGAAGATGCTAACATGCATTTACGATAACTCAGTAGGTACCAATCCGGATCCTTCCATGGATCCAAAAGTCCCTGTTCTATATTTCTAGGCCAGTCACCATAATTCAGGTTACAGAACAGTTCTCCGTCCTGGTCAAAACCAGCAGGCCATATACCGACACGTCGCTCAAAGGTATGATTTACACTAATACGCATTGTCGCAGAATGCCATAGATTACCGCAAAGGTCTTCCATGGTGGAACCATGCCCTGCGCCTGGAAGGAACCCTCCTGGCTTATAAGAAAATGGATTATTTGGTGCTAGCTCGAAAGGACCCAGAGGTTGATCCGAGATATAGGTTCCATCCGTATATACATTGTATTCTGCACCTGTACATGCGTATTGGAGATAATACTTTCCACGGTGCTTTGTCATCCATGCACCTTCAATATAGGGGGAATGACTCAGCATTCCTTTAATCATATCTTGGGTCTTCTGAGGCACATCACTATCCTTAATATTTCTACTCTTTAAGAATTCATGGAAGCAATGCTCCAGTTCCTCTCCCTGAAGTGGTGTGATAGAATGATCTTCTCCGCACCGTTCGAACCCCTTCGTAGTAATATCACCTGAGATAAGTCCAACTTTTTCTCCAATCGGCTGCATAGTATTCGGATCAAGTTCTACTCCCCATATAGGAGTCATATTAGAGCAGCCCCAATAAAAATAAATTCTACCATCTTCATCCCAAAACAAGTGCGGATCCCAGAAATCAAATGTTCCGGTTATCTCTTCATAAGGACCTTTTAATATATCCTTCGTCCTATAATAGTTGCAGATTTCACCACTCTTAGAAGCAGAAAAATACACATAATCTCCGATTACACAGACATCCGGTGCATAATCATATAAAGGAAGTGAATTCGGTAATCTATGATTACTCCATGAAACCATATCATCCGATACCCATACATCTAAGGTCATGGAAGCAAATATGTAATACCTTCCCTGAAACAATATCATGGAAGGGTCCGCAGCTTCTCGAGACACTTCAATGCTTCCGCCCTTTTGAATATTCTGGTTAAATTGATACCGGTAATCGATATTTACCGGATTACAGAAATAATTCATATTTCTCTCCTCTCTGAATTAATTTCTTAACTAGTTTCTATAAATTACATATGATACAATCAAATATAACCTTGACTAACTGTTAATGTTTCCTTTAATATAATAATAGCCTGTTATCTCCGAATCGACAATTGCATAAAAGATTTATTTATCCCATCAATTTGTATCATATTCACTACTAAAAAGAAAGGCGGCATGAATGTATTATTTTTCTAATATCCCTAACATATCTTCAGATGATGATCCCTATCACGTGAGATATCTACCCTTTAATGTTTCTTCTAGTGGCAAATATGATTATTATCAATTAAACGCTCCTTTTATCCTGCAATTTGAGACCTCTCATCCGGAATCTGCGGATTCAGCATTGATATTTACAACATTGGCGCCAGAGGCATCATTCTATTCTTTACAAACTCTTGATGACAAAAATATAATCACAAAAATCAGACATCTTCATCAGCATGATTATTATGAATTAGTGTTCGTGCTTGAGGGGGAGATGTATCAGATTATAGAACAGCATCGTCATCTTTATACTGCCGGAAGTTGTTGTTTACTTAACCGAAACATAAGACACACGGAAGAATTGTCTACTGATTTCAGAGCCGTATTTTTGGCTATGTCCTATGATTTTCTACATGATTTATTTCGTACAGATCAAACGAGGTATTTTGATATAGAACGCAACCGATCTGAAACAATATTGGAAAAATTCATTAATACAAGTTTTAGTACCTCTACTCAAAATGAAAAGGGTTATATCGATTTTATACTGGAGAATAATAAAGAATGGGTTCACAAAAACATTCATGATATCTTCGAACAGATATCAAATCATATCATTAATCCTGAGGTGGGATCTTCTCTAATTATAAAAGGCTTATTTTATCGACTATTACATTTACTTGATACATCAAAAGATTATCGTACCACCCCTATTAAGCTTGGCACAGAGGCAGAAGCGATCCTATTCAATGAAATAACGAAATTAGTAAAAGAAACGAACGGACGTATTACAAGAAGTGAGTTAGAGAAGAATTTAAATTATTCCGGAGATTATATTAATAAAATTGTAAAAAAATTTACTGGACTTAACATTTTTGATTATGGAATGACTTACTGTTTAAATGAAGCAATTAAGCTTCTTATTGAAACGAATCTGAGTATAACAGAGATTGCAACTAAATTAAACTTTACCAATCGCGCTCATTTTTACAAGCAATTTCAGAATTCATATGGTATGACTCCGAAAGAATATCGGAAACAGATGACTAATAAAGTAACTTGAAATATGAATTAACCTATCCTTAATAATAGTAAATTCATTTAGAAATAAATCTAAAACAAAAAAAGATCAAAGTGGTTAATCTTTGATCTTCAAAGATCAAAGTGGTTAATCTTTGATCTTCATAATTATGCAAACTTTTATAAATTGATTTTTTGATTTTCTTTAACCTTATTGGAAATTCAAACCCATTGTAAATAACGGGATTGATAGAGATATTTTGGTTGTATAATAATTTTTTATAATTTCATTAAGATATGGCCAACTAGTTCGTTAAATGTCTGAGGAAGTAAATCTGGTAATATTTTTGTATGAATCTGTAAAATTGCTTATACATGCCATTCCTTGTTGTACTATTTCTTAGTTTTCTGAACAGCTTCTATGAATACTATTGGATTTATTATATTTAAGATAATTAAATGCAACCATAAAATCTACATTACAAATATTTAAGAAAACTCTACTTTTCTTTGTTTTAGCATATTTTTGACCGGAATGCTTTCCAAGAACTGAAACGATATCCCCTTGAGATTTCATTATATAAGATAAATAATCAGTAACATTTTGTGTCTGACAAACTCATATATTAAAAATGTTTGCATAAATTATACTAAATCTCTCGGAGAAATTAAAACAATGAAAAAAATCAATATTTCAGGTGTAATCATTAGCGCTAGCATAGCCTTATTAACAGGCTTTATATCAAGCATATTATCGGGAAACCCAAGTACGGTTTACAAATCATTAACGCTTCCACCATATTCGCCTCCGGGCTGGCTCTTTGGTGTGGTATGGCCTATACTTTACATACTTATGGGTATTGCTGCGTATCTAATCTTCATATCTGATTCCGATCCAGCGGACAAAAGAAAAGCTCTGATTACCTACGCTGCCCAGCTTCTGGTTAATTTTAGTTGGAGTATTATATTTTTCCGTTTTCAAGAATATGGTTTGGCAGTCGTTGTGTTAGCGCTATTACTTCTACTGGTTACTTTGACTATTATGTTCTTTTATAATTTGAACCAACTTTCTGCATGGCTTTTAATACCCTATTATTTGTGGCTTATATTTGCATTCTACTTAAATACAGGAGTCTTTGTACTGAATTAATGGGTACCGTTTATCTTTACAAGTAAAAATTCTGATACAGATACTCCCTTTTTAAGGCTAAAAGATGCGAACTCAATAGTATTAGCCATAATATTTATACTCCTTTACAAAATTTCTATCATCTAATAGTAGCGCATTTAACTTGACCGCACTATATAATTTTATAAAATAATCTTCAGCTCACACTAGCTAACAATAACGAATATCTATTTCCAGAGCAATATTCATCTATCTATTAAACATAATGAGAAGTTCAAACCATCTTCAATTCTTCTAACCGATATCCGAAGATAACTTCTTTGATAAGTATGTATTAGGATGATTATTTTGAAGTAACTATATTAGTTTATCTATTATCGTTAAGTGCAGTACAAAATATAAAACATTGCTCTATAATATTTTTTTCATGAGGCATGAATTCCTTTTTATCAATTAATTCTAATATTTCCTCCTTCGATGCCCATTTTATTTTTTCTAATTCATTATATTGAAGCTTAAGACAATCAATATTAATATTCTCATTAATCAAATAGAAATCAAAAAAGCCATTAGCTACATTAACTGTTAAATTTGGCTTAGCATTAGTAAGGCTCTTATGAAACCCGATTTCTTCCATCATTTCACGTTCTGCTGTCTGCTGGCTTGTTTCGCCTGCAATACTGTAGCCAACAACGGAAAATGTCCCATACATTAGGCCAGCTCCTCTTACTGGCTTGTCTCCTTTGTATAAGCATATCACCATTCAAATTAAATAAACATACATACGAAGCCATATAAAATTCGTCTTCAAAAGCTTATCTTCTCGTTTTTGATTTTCCCTGTTTTTATTCTGTTTTTATCATAAATATCTCTTAACTCTAACATAGTACCTCCTTCTACATATTTGTTTAATATTTTTATCTTTTTCTAACAGCTTTGATGGGAATATATATACCCCATAATATATTAATCTGCATCTTTTTAATGGGAAGTAAATATGGTAAAAAGCCGATTGCTACGGAAATTATAAAAGGACACGTACTACTTTTAATAGATACATGTCCTAATTATTGCCAACTAAATAGAAATCAAGTGCTTAACGATTTGATTAGAAAAACTATAATCATCTTACATCAATCTTTCCAGTTACTTTACCGAGAATGACAGGTTGGTTGTAGGTTTGAACTTTTCCCTTTATCGTTAGAGTCACACCTTTTTTCACTTTAATAGTACAATATCTATTCAACCAAAGAGATTTATCCTTGGGTATAGTTACATTTTTATCAATCATTATTATTGTCTCAACTCCTGGTGTAAACGACAAGGAAGTATAGATCGAATCTGGAGACAAATATTCTTTAATTATATCTACATCCAAAGACTCTGGAAAATATGAGATTTCACCCTTATTGCCGATATCTGTTATCTTAATATAACCTATTTCTGGTGATTCTTCATAAAAACAAATTCGGCCTAATACAATGATTTTACCTTTATTTATTATCTGACCACTAATGTTAAAATTATATGAGCTGACTGTCACTGTAACACCCGAATTAATAATCAATGTTTTTTGTCTGTCTAAATTAACGCAGTTGCCTGAAATATTGATATCATCCTTAATCTCTATCGTTTGGTATGGCAGACTGAAAACGTCAATAAAATCCTCGTAGCTGTATACTTCACAGGGTTTACTGAAGTCTATTGGCTTTATTGCCTTAAATACAGGAGGATTATCCTTAAAGCCATTCAATTGATCAGGCATTACCTCATCATTATTTAGATAGCTACCCCATTGGTATACCATTCCATCCGTTCCTAAGCAAACGATACTCTCATTTCCCAATGCGGCACTTGTAATCGCGGGCAGGTTTTTAGGTATATCAATGAAGGTTCCGCCTTCTGCCCTGTATTGGTATTCGCCCCAGACATATAGCTTTCCATCTGAGTCGATAGCTGCCAGATTACTATCGCCACCAAAAAGCTTTTCAATATAAGGTAATTTCGGTTGTGGTTTATATCGGTACATTATATTACCATGCGGTATTTCGCCATATACTTTACCGTCATTGCCTAAATAAACCGTACTATACGCAAGCGGTGCCAGCATTTTAACATCTGCTTTCACTGGTTCATAGGAACTGATACCCCATGTGTAAATGTACCCACTTTGAGTCAACGCAGATGCATAATATGCTCCATTTGATATTTGTATGACCTTGGACTTAGATAAGACAATTGGAACATTATCCTGACTACCTCCATTACTATTTCCCCATTTATATACTTTTCCACTTTTCGATAAAGCTGTGGTTTGATAACCGCGGGCAGTAACAGAAACCATACGTGGTAGATCATTAGTAAAATCTAGTTCACCATCGTTTTGTTCTCCCCAACCATGCAAGACACCGTTTTTATCCAAGGCAACGACATGGAAACAACCAATTCCCAATTCCACAATGGGTGGTAAATCTTCCGGTACATTACATTGACCATAAAAGTTAGATCCCCACATATAAACTTTTCCATTACTATCAATAGCACCGAATGTTTGGTTCCCCGCATATACTTTAACGATTTTAACCGAATCATTTGATCTTTTCTCAGAGGTGTCAGATGCTAAAGCGGTTCTTGAACATGTGAATAATATAAAAAATACAACAAGAACAAAAGATAAACATTTTTTCATACAAAAGTCCTCTCCTATTTAATAAATAGTTGCGAAATAGAACCCATGCTACTTAATTTTGAGACTTGCTCCATGGATGTTTATTAATATTTAGGAATGTTCGCTACATTGAGATACTCTTTGAAATTCTTACTCTTTCCGGAATTAAAAAACATATCGCCATTGGCGATCGACAACTCTAAAACTTAGGAAAGCTAACACATCATGTAAGCGATAACTCCTTATTTCAGTATATCAAAAAACCATATATTAACAATTACAATGTGCTTTCGCCATTTAAAATTTTCTGTGTGTTGTCAATAAGTTGCCTATAGCAAAACGTGCTTAGGGGTTTTTTATCATATAATGCATTACAATTATTCATAATCTGGAAAGAAGATTTACCATCAAGAATTGATATCTTTCTTTTTTAACAAGCTATTTAAAATAAAGCAAACCAACGCTATAACTAATAAAAAAATGATTTTAACGATCAGTGAATCGCAGTTAAGTAATTCTAATATGACCGATACAACAAAATAAGTAAGAATTCCGAGTGAAAAGCTTTTAATATTATCTTTTTTAATCATAATTAATTAACTCTCCGTCTGTATTATTTATCGATAATCTTCTGCCAATGATGCATATACATATGTATCCCAATAAATTGGTTTTCCTAAACTATCCTTTCGAAAGGAAACATTTTTACGAAAATGTGCTTCTCTTTTCAGTCCTATCTTCTCCATGAGTTTCCAGGATGGTATATTCATTGGATTGCATTCTGCAAAAATCCTACGAGTTCCATTTTGAAGAAAATATTCTACCGTTGCCTTTGCTGCCTCACTTCCATAGCCTTGGCCTTGATAATTTTCATTAAGCACATATCCAAGTTCTCTTGCTTCAAAATCTTTATTACCCATATAAATATTACCTATCACTTTTCCAGTTAATTTCAGTTCTATAGCATAAAATTCATTACTATCGGAACGAAACTTTATTTCTTCATAAAGCTTTTCAATAGTAAAGTCTTCATAACGTTCAAACTCAGCATTCGTACGTTGTAGCATGTATTCACCTAAATCCGACTCATCTTTTAATAAAAAATTCCGAATAATTAATCTTTCTGTCTCGATTCTCATTTTATCATTCTCCTATTATTAAATTCCAAGAGCTAAAAGTTCTTATTATTAATTGTTTTAAATTCCTTTAGCTGAATACCAAGTATTATTCATCCTTAATAGTGAATTCAAATTTTTTGTAATTTCCCGCATTATCCCATAGTTCAACCGTGTATTCCCCTTCTAGATAACAATACATGGTAATATTTGTGGTGGATACTTCTGCACCATCAACAACAACTTTCTTAATTCCTGATACATTGTCCCTGAACTTCAAGGTTACTGAATCAGTATATGCTTTCCCATTTTCAACACCGGCAGTAGGTGCGGTATGATCTATGCAAAACTCGATAGTTTTGTAATTGCCGACCATATCGTATACCTTTAAGATATACTTTCCTTCCTTTGTAATCTTAGTACCGCTGCTTATTACTTTACCATTTAAGGTTGTTTTGCCTTTATTTATGCCACTTTGCGTATCTGTCCATGTAGGAGTGACCGATGTTTTATAGGATTTAGAATCTGTTACGCCTTTAATCGTAGGCACTGTTACATCAATATTAGAAATTTCAATCTTCTGCATTGTATGATTGCCATATTTATCAGTTATCCTGACGGAATATATACCGCTCTTTCTTGCTTTAAACGATTCTCCATCCAATACTACATAAGCATCACTTATCTTAGACCACATAGCGCTACTATCTATTAATGAAGCCTTAACATCCTTATATAATACGATGATTTCTGAATAATCAATACTGGTGTTAATATCGATACGAATATACTTTTTAGTCCAATTATTGTTCGTAACAGGGGTTAGACTTATATCATAATACATAGGTTCGATACTTAAGGTAGTATTTCCAGACAAACCATTAAGCTTGATAAAGTAAGTACCAGGTTCTAATTTATAAGTATATTCCTGTGAACCTTCATCCTGCTTGGTATAAATTCCTTCCTTCAGGAAAAGTTCATTTGTATCATATAAGCCGCAATGTCCTGCATACTGATTGATAGCGGTCGATGTATCAAAGGAATACTTCATAGTTACTAATGCTTCCTTCGTTAAATCAAAGGAGTAATAATCAGCCGGATTCTCATTCGTTAAGAAACCTCTAACGGTATTATTATGCAGTATTACAGTACTGCTCTCAAAGCTGGTTGTGGAATCGAGTTCAGTTGCTTTTGATTTCTCAAAAAGCAATGCGATATCCAGTTCATAAGGATAACCGCTGATGTTTGTATTTATGTAATAAGTTCCACTTTCCAAAAACCATGATACTTCCGTGAGATTACCGGAGAATTTCGAGATTTCTCCAATTATATTTTTGCCGACATTGTCTCTGCTAAGCCAAATGTTGCCGGTCATTATTGAGTCTATCTCACAATGGAGGATAGCTTTTAATTGACCAGCCGTTTTAATAGTGACGCTGGAAAAGCTTATCCGTTCATAATCATAAGATATTGTCGTCGAATCCGGATAAGGGAAATTAGTAACATCGTCTACTTCTTGGATTGGGACATTAGGGTTCACTATAGCATCAACCTTCGTTGTAAACAGAATAAAATTTACACCACATGCTACTATAGCCATTAATAAAAGTGTTTTAAATATTCTTCTCATTTTAAGCCTCCTATGTTTTTGAAATATTTATTTTTTTGCTAAAATACTACTCTATTCAATTCCATTTGTGATTTGCTTTATCAATCAAGGTATTAGGGTTAAGTTAATAACTATATCTTTTCATTATGGATGGCTCTGATCAAAAAGCATGTATTTCACCCATCTTTTATGAATTTCAAAATGCTTTTATAAAATTTTCCACAGAGAAATCATACCACACTACAGCTTCTTTTTGATCCTGTTCCATAAACATTTCTTCAAATACTTTTTCTGATACTTGCTCTTTTCCGATCATATATGGTGATTCAATATTATCATTATCTAAAAGTCCTAATATAACATTCTCATATTTTCCCTCAGTATACTTCAGCCTTGCCCATCCGTAATACCCTGCTCCACCAGAAAAACTAAAAGTTCCGTCTGATTTCAGATCATATAATTGACGATGTCCAAAAATATAACCTTCAATCTGTCCATCACTATATCTGAGCACTTCATAAAACACTATATTATCAAAAAATCCTATTTCTAAAACGACTTCAGTACTCCCATCTTCATCCATATCAATAACTGCAAAATGAGGAACTTCAAATGTACTTGCTTCATCACCAGCATCTAATAACTCATTTAAAAAGACATACTCATTATCAGAAACATCAAAGAAGGTTGTTTCATTCTTAAGAACCGATATAAAAGCTTCTTCCTCAGGTGATAATGATTGGAGCCCATTTTCAATGGCAGAACCATCAAAACTATCATCTTGAAGCTTATCTTCACCTTCTATGGATGCAGCTGCAAAATCCGGGATTTTTGTTGGTCCAGGAGTCAGCTTGCCACCTTCAGTCGAACTAATTGAAGGTGTTACCAATGGCACGGCCTCTTGTTCCTCAATCTTCTTTGAGCAACCACTGAAAATCAATAAAAATAAAATAATATACCTTGTTTTTCTCATGCTATCCCCTAACGAATAAAATCATTATAATTCAATCCTTCTTAATCATGCTGGAATAGGATGTTGTAATCTTTCAATAGTTCCAGCTAATTAGATTATACTTAATAATTATAGTAAGTTTATCGTGAAGTATCTGCACGATACTATTATAATGTATGTAAATATGTCTTATAATCACACTTCCAACCATCGTATTTAAAATCATCCGGTATCCTGACAAAACATCCTATCGTATTATCACGCTTTCTTTTTATGATGCCTGACACGTTACGGTTATCAATATTACCTTCTGCAACGATAAGAAACTCATCTTCACAAGAAAGAACTACACCGATATGGTCATGCCATGGGCTGTCTATTTGCTTATTTTCCGGTGGAATAATATTATTATAGATAACGATATCTCCTCTGGATGGAAGGAAGCCGTCCTTCTCATAAAAGCAGATCTGGTTGGCTGAAGCCCATTCATACCACGTACCCACCCCAGCAAATCGATACTTGAACGGAGGCTGTTTAATAGGAAGCTCAAGTCCTGCTTCCAATGCGCAATGATATACAAATGCGGCACACCAGTAATTCTTAAGTTCATCAAAGGCTGACGGTTCCGGATAATACTTTATGATACTCATAAAAGTTACAGCTTCTCTTTCTCCGCTAACATTTTGTGAAGCGATCTCTTCGGCTATATCCGCAAATACGGATCTTTTGAAGGTTCTTGCTAATTTGTCAGCCTCTTGACCATATATAGCAGGTGATGCTGTAATGCCAAATTCCTCTAGTACCTTATTAAGACGTGGGATAAACGAATCATATGCACGAAAGCCTGCATCGTTTAAATACGGCTGTAATACATCTGCATCTTTTAACACTTCATCATATTCATCATTAATTTCAGCTTTGTTCGAGTGGTAGAATATTGCTGATAAGATAATCTCTTTTTCTTCATTTGTAAAGATATGCATGTCTCTAATCGCAGGACGAGCCATCTCGGCACCACTTATGGCATGACAAAGACTGCTTCCCGAGAAATATCTATAATTGTCATGTAAAAGCCCACTAATATGAGCAAGCTCCGGATTTAATCCTCTTTTAACAGCAATCATAGAGCAGCACTGGGCAACACCATACGTATGAATATAAGCATTACTTCGTTCTTCCTCCGATGCTATGTTATGAATCATACGATCGACATATTGTCTTACCATCAATATCCTGTCCATGATTTTAAACTCCTTGTCTGGTCATACTTTTCATGTTCTAAAGAAACTTGTTTTCATGCGTTTTAAAGAAATCGTAATAGGTGCGTACATTTTCCAAATCAGTCCAACGTTCTATTGTAACTGGATTCTCATCAAGGTTATATATTCTTGCTCCCCGCATAGCAAGTAAGAACGGTGAATGAGTTGATATGATAAATTGACAACCAAAAAATCGTGCCGACTCCTCCAGAAAGCTCATTAATTCCATTTGGCGCTTTGGAGATAGGCTGTTTTCTGGCTCATCTAATAAATAAAGTCCATTTTCGCCGATTTTTTCAGTGAAATATAGAAATGCACTTTCCCCATTGGAATATTCACGTACGTTATCAATTAATTCGTTTCTGATAAAACGAGACTGGGTTTTACGTCGGGTATTATTCACCTTTTTCAGCTGATCATAGTCTGCCATCGATTTCATTTGAAATTGAGAATATTTTGCATCTAGGTATTCATCAAATAGCTTTTCCCGCTTCTGATCGATGCCTTCATTCAGGTTACGGATATTCAACATATAGTCAAATACATCATCGCTGGTGATGATTCTGCTGATTTCCGGTATGTCTTCTTCTGTATTCATGCTACACAATTTGACATAGTCAGGAAAAAAGTTGGATTTATTATAGACAGAATCGCGGTTAGCAGCTGTCTTCTCTGCAATAACATTCAATGCCGTAGATTTTCCCGAACCATTGCCTCCATATAATATGGTAATCGGCTCGAAATCAAGCCGGTCAAGGTCATGGTTCGATAGAATTTTAAATGGATAAAACGAGTCGTAGCAGGTTCTTTTAATAGTCATAATAAAATCAAATTCAATTTCAGCACTGGGAAATGTAAAACTTTTTAAATAAATCATTCTTTTCTCCTAATCTTACGTTAGCACACAGTTGTAAACCATTGTAACCATTAATCTTGTTTTATCCTATTTTTGTGACAATGTATCAAATACATTTGTTATACTTTCACTGTAATCTTTATTGGGTCTGAAATGCTGACCATTGATTATGATATCGTTTGATAATATAGCCAACGACTTAGTTTCACCGCTTTTTAATTTTATATCAATTAGGAGAGATGGTCCATATTGGTGATAATTCAGTATCTTCTTGAATTTCATTGATTGTAATTTTTCAAATAATATTTGAATATCCTCTTGTTCCGTTAAAGTGGTATATTCATAAGAATAAAGAAACGTTATTTCTTCAATGTCAGAGGTATCAATATCCTTTAACACACTCGAATTTCTTCCAAGCCAAGCTGCTATTGATATGATAGCAACCATTATCACTATTGTAGTTAACACTGCTTTTCTTCTTTTCATAACTTTATTCACCCTTATATTTTATGGTAACATTACCGAAACCTACGTTTTATATTTTAACATAAATTTGGGAATTGTGCCATGCTTTTACATTTTATAATTTTCTATAAGAATTCTATTATAAAGCTCAATATCTATTTTTCATCACTACATTATAAAAAAAGTGGTCAAAGCCTGATATTACTTAGCTTTCACCACTTATTTCATGTATTCCAACTTATTTTGAAGATCGTAAACGACCCGGACATTTTTGTCCGTCTGGGTACCATCTGCATTCTTTACATCCCAAACAAGGATTAGGTAGGATTCCATCTTTCACTTTATTAGCCCAATGATAATCCACTAAGATTGATCTACCAATATCAATCATATCAACATCGGTAAGGCTAAGCACTCCTTGAGCTTCATCAGCTGTACGAATTCGATTGACAGCAAATACAGGGATAGTACAATTCTTCTTAATCTCACCTGCTGCATAGATAATATCTTTATAAGGATAGTCCTTCGGAGCATATAGCTCAAGCTCCTGTGAAAATCCGTATGAAATGTCTAGAAAATCAAAACCAGCTTTATCAAAAATCTGCGCATGTCGAATACCATCTTCCAGTGTCGGTTCAAAACCACCCAAACGAATACCAATGATAAAATCCTCAGAGACATGATCACGAATTTCAGTCAAAATATCAATTACAAATTTTTCTGGATTTGTACCATAGATATCATCACGTTTATTTACCTTTTTGTTCATAAACTGCGAAATGAGGTAACTATGACATCCATGAAGTTCCACGCCATCAAAACCTGCTTGATAAGCACGTCGACCCGCTTGGATAAATGCATTCGAAATACTGTTAATTTCATCAAGAGTCATTTTTTTGCCTGTTACTTCTGTATTTAGAGGATATTCATCCGGGCATAAATGTTCATAGACCCCAACGATACCTGCATGATGTATTTGTAGGATCGCGATAGCACCTTCACTATGCACCGCCTCGACAATCCCCTTTAGTCCGTCGATATGTTTGTCATCCCATATGCCCATTTGATTAGGACCAAGTTGCCCTTCCCTTGTTACACAAGTCGCTTCAACGATAATTAGCCCAACGCCGCCTTTCGCAATTTGTTTGTAATGATTTGTTCTTTTCTCACCCGCTTCATCTCCTGAACCGTAGGTTATCATAGGTGGAAGGCAAATTCTATTTTTTATCGTTGTATTTCTAATAATCAATGGTTCAAATATTTTTTTCATGTTTAGATCTCCTCTAAAATTATGCTGGATGATATCTAACACATCCAAAATTATGTTACTGATATCATAATAAGGGATAAAGATAACTCTATGTCAATAGTTAATTGAGATTTCTTAGTAAAATGTAATAGTAAATTCGTGTTTCATCTAGTAAATTCGTGTTTGAAGATTTTAGTCTTACACAATATATGGTATTGAGATTTCTTTGAGATTTCTTGAAAATTTCTAGTTAACCTCAATTTCAAAGATAATTCATTGCATTGATACTCTTGATTCTTGAAGCTGCCAACAAGTGATTCTACTTATTGGCAGCTTCTTTTTATAACTCTACATATTAAAGATAATTTACTTCTTGACTACTACCTTAACCTTTACACTTACATTACCAATGCTAGCCACTACATAATCTGTTCCGGTTGATTTAGCTGTCGCTTTACCGGTCTTTTTATCGATTACTAGGATGGATTTTCTGGTTGTGGTCCATAAGATACTGTCAGGATCCAAGCCATAAGCGGCTGCCGCAAACGTAAAGGTATCTCCTTGCTTCATCGAACTTACGCTGTTGTCTAAGGTTATATATGGTTCCTTAATAGTAATGCTTGTTGTAATTACTTTTGTTTTGCCACTATAGAGGGTAATGGTAGTTATAATATTACAGGTACCAACACCTTTTGCAGTAATTTGTCCTTCCTTATTGACAGTAGCGACTTTCTTGTTATCAGATTGATAAGTGATAACAACTCCACCTACTGCTGTTTGGGATGGTTTATCTGTAAGCGCTCCTATCAGTTCTAAGGTTGTTGGAAGTTCTACCTTTATGGATGTACTTTCTCCCACATATAAGGTTTTCTCCCTCGGAGCAATCGTAATCTGGCTAAGAAGGGAGGTAATCTGGTTAGCTGCTGCTTGCACCGGTAAGATGACATAATCGGAACAATGTAGGATATGAATTATAATATAGCCATCTTTATCAACCCGATAGGTGCTATAAGGTAAGGTCTCTAATCTCCCTGTAATAGGATTAAAATAATACAGGAATATGGTTCTTCCCGGTGTCATTCCTTCTTGGTCTCCAACATATATTCTTACGTTGAACCTGGACTGCAGGATGCCGATATGTCCGAAGGAAATAACCAAACCCTGTAGCTCATTTCCTACACCCAGTGTTTTCTTTAGTTCTTCATGATTGTTAACATCATTTACATATAAAAACAAGTTAACATCTGTAGGTTCATTCTTAGAATTTATAAGGTCCTTCGCGTACAAGTTCCATGTATAACGTTCCTTACCTGCCTTATCTACAATGGATATCATCAGGTTCATTTTGAATGACTTAACAAATTTAAATACCCATGCTTCTATACAAAGCTTCGCCTTTGGATTAAGAAGAGCATCATCCGGCAATTTAATAATGATATTAAAATTCTGAATTTCGCTATTGGCAATTTGCTTTAATAATTCGTCTTTTATTATCGGAATTATGACTTTCTTCGTTGTATCTGTAAAATCCTCCAGTAACATATCGATTGAAACTTGTAATCTACCCTGTTCTATGGTTATTATTCTAGTAGGTATTGGTGTAACAACAGGTACAGGTGTGATCGTTGGTCCGGTGGTAGGAGTGCCGGTCGGATCGGGTCCGGGTGTAATCGGTGGAGCGCTGGTTACGATGATTTCAGCGCGGTCGCGTACACGAATTCGAACTCCCTCCGTATCCATGGATGATAGACCTACTGCTGTTACGGTATCGCCGACTGCAAGTTTTGTGGTTGGATCTACTCCTGTATGGCTTCCGATATACCCGTTGATAAATACTCGAATGGGTACACCGCTAGAATCTTTTACCATAAAGTAAGATACAACACCTTCTACCTTTTCTACCCTTGTTACTACACCATTGATCTTAATTAATTTGCCGCCGGAAGCCGCGTAATCGGCAGCATCAGCTGTAGTTACCAATACAGGTTCTATCAGGTGGATATCGTTATCTGTCACAGCTACAGTAATAACCGTCAATTCAAGGTCATTTTCATATTCTGCCAGAGTTCCTGTAACTTTTACTTTTTGGCCAAGTTTAATTCCTTGTTCATTTACAGGGAATATATTGATTCCACCGGTATTATCCTGAATGTAAATTGTATCGAAGAATGCATTACCCGCTTCGGTACCCGCTGTTACAATACCTTCTACGGTGTATACTTCTCCCTTTGTGCCTTTGCGAACATCTGTAATAGGCGTAATAACAAGCTCCTTCTTGGCTTTCTTTACTGCGTTAAGAATTATGTTATAATTCGTATATTGTAAATCACTAAAGTTATCTAACTCAGCTTGAACTTCAAAGTTAGACATAAATACAGAACCACCTACCAGCATGAAACCTCCACCGGATAATTTTTCGCTGGCTAACACCACTACATTACCTTTTGTCTGCGGAACATAGTTTGTATCATAGGCTCTGATATCTTTTGTTTCCGTAGTAGAATGTCCTTTCACTAACCATTCCACTTTTCCAGCTGCTACCGCTATCGGATCAAGCAGTAAGGAGCAGCCTTTGTACATACTATATCGTTGACTAACAACCACACCTTCTAAGAATTCCGAAGCCATGTTGAAGTTATTAAAATGTAATCTGTATTCTTGACCGCTATTCGTTGTGAAGTCCGTTCCTTCATCACTATTAATTCTAGTCGTGGAACCGATTCCTGCTAACAGCTTATTGATCTGCGTTGAGGCTTGAGTTCCTACACCATCCTGCCTGTCTTCTCTATCCGAAATACCACAGATTATTACATTTCCACCCTTGTCTACATATTCCTTTATCATAGCAATATATTCATTGCTAAAAGGAGATACTACCGTAGGTATAGAAGCATAATTGAGATATCCTGCCCATCTTGCCGGTACCGTAATAATAAGTAGTTCCGCCTCTGATAATGCTGCCGGTGTCAACTTCGCTTTGTCAGTGATGACTTCTACCTGTGTCATCTCCTTCGCTGCAAGCTTCGTAAAATTAGTCATATTACCGGAATAGTATCCATATACATAATCGTTAAAATGAGTTCCATCGATTAGAACCCTAGTAACAATATTTGGATCATGAAAAACTATTTTAACAACATCCGTAAATACTTTTTCTACCCCGTCCAAGGTTGAGAATAATTTCACATTAAGGTTAACGCTTCCTGCTGTTAGACTTGTATATTGGAAGACTGCTTTCCCTTGACCTAATGACGCAACTGCATCCAGCCCGGTAATTGTCTTGATGATATTTCCATCAATGGAATATTCCAGCTTATTAATTACTAACGGTAAACTTTCATTGTTAAAATAGGAGGTGGATATCTCAATTTCCTCACCTTTCAGTGCTAATTCTTTATTTACTACAGAATTAGAAATACCACATTTCTCTACTTCTCCAACCCAAACCAGATCAGTTACTTCAATATGCTCATCTGTTTGTATAATTCTGATATAATAATAAGAATAATCATCAGGCAGTGTAAACTCTACGGTTTCATTTGAGGCTGTCACTTCCTTCTTAGCAGCCACCATTCCACCGTTAACAACAATTTCTACAGTGCCAATCGGCTCACTATCCGGATCTTTAATCTCAACTGAGATATGAATTGGCTCAGTTGAATCCTCTAGGATACTACCCATAATATTATTATTTAGTGTATATATAATATTAAGATTATTATCTTCTGAGGCATAGACCCTCATATTACGCATTGCATCATAGATTCCTTCTTCTGTTAATTCCGTAGCTAATACAACAGTTCGAGCTGTGTTGGCATCTCCCCATTTGCCTTTGTGGTTATCCTGGTTATTGGTAGGAGCTAGATGCCATCCCTTATCCAGAGCACGAGTGTAATACTCATAGGACGGAAAATATCCGCTTCCACCGACGTCACCTTCACCATTACCAACTTCAATTAAGGTGACAAGTTTGTCAATCTCAGTATCATAATAAGAGAAATCGCCAAAATCACCAAAGGTATCACCCGGATGGTTATACATTGATATCGATCCCGGTTGTGTCTTTAATGCATCAAAATAGGTCTTTAAGGCAGTTGTTGTTTTGAATTTGGCATTATTACGGTTTTCAAAGCCAGGGGTATTGTAGGTATTCATATGCCCAATGCTTCCGCCTGACCAAGTCATTTCATAAGCATAGATACCGACAAAATCATCAACCTCTGCTGTAATATCCGCTGCTGCTTTCTTTCCTCTTAACCACTTAGCGCTATTCGTAGCATTGGCAATATTATTGGTGCCTGCAACATCTTCCAGACTATTCGAATGGTCTGTGATTGCAAGGAAATCAATATTATTAGCTGTCTTCGCTGCATATGCGAATGCGTCCTCAACCTCACCGGCGCCATCCGATAACGTAGTATGGGAATGAATTTGACCAAAGTATGTATTGTAATCTATTCTACCAACGTGGAAGCTCCAGGAATAAGTAACGGATTTCGTATCCTGCCTGGTAACAGTAATCGTGACGGTATGGTCTCCTTCACTAAGTGCAGTAAGTGTATTGTAGGTAACTATATTGTATTCATTTAATTTTGTAACAACCGGTTCTACAGCAACAGAATCTAACTTCAAATCAAACGTAGGATTCTCTCCTGCATTCTCAAGGACGGCTATTATCGTAGGCTTATTTGCTCCTTCTCCGGTACTTGAACCATCTTCAGGTGTGACGTTTACTATTCTTGGTAGATTGATGATGGGTTTCTCCACTTTAACAGTACTCGTATTTGCCGGTTCCATTTGATCCGAAGCAGTAATCTCTAGGCTTAAATTCGTTCCTGTGAGTTCAGCTGCCGGGATGGTATATTCATATTGTCCGGCTACTTTTGCAGTCATAATTACCGCCTTGGTTGTTACTCCATCAGCTATATAGGATAACTTGACTTCTTTGACACCCGTACTATCCGTAATCACTGCAATGACACGGTAATCCTTACCTGTTAATACCTCTTCAAGATTAGTAATACTTATAACTGGTCCGTATTTATCCAGTGATTTTGTGACATGAGCTTTATCTACAACGCGAAGTTGAAAGTTAGTATATTGTCCAAGCACACCAATCACATCAACCAGATCCCCTGCAACAATTCCCGTTAATGCCGGCATTTTGTACAAGTTCAACGTTTTTCCTTCTGATGATGATATGACTGTATCACCACTTAAATTAATTGTCCCAAGTGTAACTCCTTCTATCAGGATACGTTGTGACTCAACAACTTCAAGTCCGACAGCGTCAACCGTATTTAAATTAATCAGCCTTGGTTCCGGAAGTGGCTTTGTCTCTCCGACGGTTGCTTCTGTTAATTTTGTTATTTCCAGTAAACCTTTATATTCTGCTAATTCACCTGTTACGGTTAATTCTTTACCAATGATCAGGTCTGCAGGTTTTGAGGAAACGGTTCCACCGCTGAAGTAAACATCGATTCCGGCTGATCCATCCTGCATGAATACATTACTACCGTCGATAAACGTAACGATACCGGTGATGGTTGCTTTCTTATCAAGAACCGTAGGGTCAGAAAAAATTGCCCGAGCCTCCAAAATATCAGTTTTTCCATCACCTATTTTGTATGTAAACGTATTCTTCGTGCCTTCGGTACTATTTTTTGTTGCATATGCTTCTATTATTGTGTTCTCTGTAATGGCAAATGGCGCAGTATATTCCGTTGCCTCACCACCATTTTGTTTATACCATATTGTCGCACCTACAGTTTCACAACTCAGTTGGATTATCGTACCCGAAAGAACTTCACCACCACTTGGCGAGGCTGTAACTACTGCAACTGCAGGACTTTTAATCCATATGATATCCGCAGCATTCACAACTCTCAGCTGATAGCCACCAGTTCCGGTTGCACTATATTGTGACATTATGGCTATGACATCTACGGTATCTCCACTCCTAACAGTTGACGGTAAAGGCATCTTATACAAATTCATTGTATAGGTGCCATCTGTAATAATGGTGTTTCCACCGGTATTGATATCCCCAAGTATTACATTATTAATTCTTACTAATTGTGCTTCATAAATCTCCGAATTACTTGCTACCTCATTCAGTGTTAACACGGTAGGCTCGGGTAGTGTTGTCGCCACTGCACCTCTTAGTAATACTGAAGAATTTAATTGAAGAAGACCATTGTAGGTGGAAGAAGTCCCATATACAATGATTTCATCTCCTGGGATAAAGGTTTGATTTACTGCAAAGCGAGCAACAATACCGCCTGATACATCTTGGAGATAGGCACTTTTGCCACCATCTAAAAATGTGACAACACCCTTCACCAGATAGCCGGTTCCATTACTTCCGGCTCTGGCCGTCGCAATCGAAACCAAGTTGCTATCCGAATATACGGTGTATTCCAGTGTTGCTTCACTTGGGATTTTACCTGCAGCTTCTGCCTTCACAAATACGGTTGCCCTGTTGTCCGTAGCTGCTAAAGTTAGTTTATCCGTATATACCGACCACTCATCCGTCGCACTAAATCGGTACGATATAGTAGCTTCTTCCGTTGCACAGGATAGTGTAATGTCGTTCGTATTGTATAGGATGCTACCACTAACCGGGTTTCCTACCACTGCAGCAACATTATTGTTAACTGTACCATCGGTCATCGTGTGAGAGCCTAGATTTGTAAAGGTATCAATATTATATTGATCCCATTCGCCCAAAGAAAAAGTAGTATTTCCTTTATTAACTAATGACTTGCGAACCAGGGTTTTATCTTGTGTTTTAAGGTCACCCTCCGACCAATAAGTTCCCGGATCTTCTCCCACTTTCCCAAATACATCGATTACTACATTGCTCTTACGTAATTCTAATGCATCATCACCATTAAAATTAGCAACTCCGGAGGACAAATCTCCGACTAACTTAATAGGATCGCTTGCTGATGAATTATATAATATGTATACATCACCAGCTAGTATGGTTCCTGTTAATGTGGAGGTGTTCGTTGCTGTTGTTGCACCATTCGAATATAAAAGTACCGAATAATCAGCCAGATTAACATCTACACCTGTTCCGTTGTATATCTCAATTGCCTTATTATTACTGGTACCTTCAATATACTCTGAGAAGAACAGGTCTTTTTCTGTTGCTAACGCACTAAATTCATTTGGAGCTGGCATACTAGGCTCATTTGGATCTGGTATACTAGGTACATTTGGATCTGGCATGCTAGGCTCATTTGGATCTGACGGTAGGATAGCGCTACCAGTTGCAACATCAGTCGCAATGGAATCCTCGGGAACTACGTTTTGCGTTTCATCAAAAGTTTCTGCAAATACATATTGTGGTTGTACTGTAGTTAATGCCATGGATAATATCATTACCATAGCAAGCATTTGTGCAATCCATTTTCGTTTCATTTTGTCAATGTTTGTCATTTTCTTCTCCTTACCTTAGATTGCAAAAATATAGAAATCAAAAATGTAAAACACAAAGAAAGGTGCAACTGGATTAGTCACACCCTTCCTAATTTAGTGACCCGTATCTCAATTATTCCGGTATCAACAATATCTGATTAACATAAATCAAATCAGGATTCTTAATTTTAGGATTTAGATTAAGGATATCTGATATAGTGCATTCAAATTTCTTAGCGAGCTTACTAAGACAGTCACCCTTTACTACGACATACTCTGAAGTTGTTGGTGCTTTCTCTTGCTCATCGATTGTATCCTCAACTACAGGTTCTACTACCTGTTCCTCTTCTACTTCCTTTTCTTCTTCAACTACCGGTAATATTCTACCTGCCTCTTCTTCTGTTATAATACCTTGCTCAGCCAGCTCATTCATATTCACTGCCTTAATATTGGAGGTTCTTCCATCGGCTGAGGATGCAATTTTGATTTCTCCGCTGCGAATCATATCATAAACTTTATCCGTTCCGACATAATCAAAATCATAGCCTATAATTTCCCAATTATTATCCCATTCCGGCATAAGCTTATCAATTTTTGCAACATATTCCGAAATCATATCACGAACAGCGGGTACGATTGCTGTAACTGCAGAATCGTACACGAGATCTTTAGAATCAGCACTGATCATACCGGATGCAGCTAACCCACCATACCTATAATTATTCAGTGCCAGCACTAATTTTTCTTGATCCCCTAAGGGTTCCCCCTTATATAATACATTTACGATTCTCTCACCAACCGGTTTGGAGATATCAATCTGATATTCTACTCCGGCAAATACATCATAATTGTATAATCTAATGGTTTCGTTAAAGCTTATGGTAACATCTCCATCTTTATACTGATTAAAGAATTTACCTGCTTGCTCTTCCATGATTGCCTTTAACTGTTTACCGGTAATATTAACTGCTCTTAAGGTATTATCATATTTGTATACCTTTACGCCATCCTTTTTCTTATAATCACCCGCTAGAAGATTAGAATTGACATCAAATAATGCCGCTAAGGAGACGTCCGCCCCTGTAATCTCTAGCTGTACTTTGTTAATCAGGTCAAGCAAAGGACCATCCTGAATGATTGAATTCGGGATCCCCGGTAAGAAGAACGGGTCATCATAAAAGTTCTTACCAACCTTACCTACTACTGTATTCGCAGTCTTAACACTGGTTGTATGTACTGTTTCCAGAGCATTTACCAGTTCAACGTCTTCTATGGCATTCGTTGTAGCAAGATTGTCAATTTTTTTATCTGCTACGTTCCAATCACTGCCTGATTTGTCAAGTGTTAACGTAATTTTTCCTAAATTTCTTCCCTGGGTTCCTGTACTAAGTAAAACGGTGCTTGCATCTTTTGAATAGTCATCGGTGAATTCACCATTTACCAAATATTTTTTCAAGTTAGAGTGGGAATGTCCGATCAAGAAGGCATCGACTTTATCTCCGTATTTTTTCGCAACTTCATACATACCTTTTGTATCATATTCGCCGTCTTCTCCATAATGGCAGACCCCAATGATAACATCTGCTTTCCCTTCTAACTCTTTTAGTATTTTACCCGTTTCTTCTAATGGTGTCGTAAATGTCATGTTATCATAATGGCTTGCATCGGATTCCCATCTTGTAATGTGAGGTGCAGTAATACCAAAGATTGCAACTTTCACACCTTTCACCTCTTTGATCATATAGGGTTCTACAAACCGAGTACCATCTGCTTTGTAAATATTTGCTCCTAATACAGTTGCATCAGATTTTTCTATGATTTTTTGCAGATTAGAGAATTCATAATTGAATTCATGATTCCCTAAGATAAATGCATCATATTTCATAAGGTTCATCGCCTGTATCACCGGATGAATCTCATTATTACGATAATCTGATACAAAATTACCTTGTACTGCATCGCCGCAATCAACCAGAAGCAAATCCTTATCCTTTGTTCGTTCTTCTTTCACTAGGGAAGCTACCTTTGTTAATCCATAAGTTGTTGCTGTGTCTGTAGCATAGTCATGAGCTCTTAAGAAGCCATGCAGGTCACTGGTTCCGAGAACGTTAATTTCTACACTTTCTGCCGCTTCTGACTTCATCGGTACCAGGAAACCAAGGAGCATTGCAAAAACCAGTACTACACTAAACAGTTTTTTCTTAATACTTTGAAGATACATATGGATAGACCTCCTATAGAATGGATTAGTTACAACTCTATTATATCATAAAACAAGCCAGTTTACATATATTCCCATGTCCAAATTGTCCATATTTTCTACACAACAATACATAATATCATTTTCTATGTACACATAATTGATTATGATAATAAAACTATTATCATTATCTACCTATAAAACCAAAATCCCATCACCTGCTTTAATGATCCCGCCATGAATAACCCTTGCAAATACTCCTTCCTTTGGCATTACACATTCACCCACCAGCTTGTAAATGCTACATTTTTCATGACACGTCTTTCCAATCTGAGTTACCTCCAGGATTACTTCATTCATCTGAAGCTTTGTTCCTATCGGAAGGGAGTAGAGCTCAATACCCTCCGTTGTTAAGTTTTCTGCAAAACTTCCAGGGTTTAATCCTTTTTCACCGGATGTCGTCGCTCTATCAATACTCTCCTTACCTAATAAACTAACTTGCCTGTGCCAGTTCCCTGCGTGGGCGTCACCTTCTAATCCGTAATTCTCTATTAACATCCCACTTTCAATGGTTCTTTTGGGTATTCCCTTCTTATCACTGATATTTATTGCAACAACTCTTGCCATAATTGCCACCCCTTACTGAACTCTGTTTTCCATAAGTAATCTCTGAGTTCTATTCATATTATACTTTCTAACTCGATTTTTGATTTCTGTTGTGAATTCTAAAGTTGATCCTCTTTTTTCACATATTCCCCTGATTTTCCACCAGACTTTTTTAAAACTGTTATGTCACCAATCACTATTTCCTTATCTACAGCCTTACACATATCATAAATTGTCAGGCCTGCAATGGATACAGCCGTAAGTGCCTCCATCTCAACCCCTGTTGTCCACCTACAGATTACATTTGCGATAATGTCAACACAACTTTTCTGAGTATTATAAGATAAATCCAACCTTATAGCATCAAGTGGTACCAGATGGCACATGGGGATTAAATCGGAGGTACGTTTTGCGGCCATAATACCGGCAATCCTAGCTGTTGACAGTACATCCCCCTTTGGCATAAGACCATCTTCCAGAATTCTTAGTGTCTCCGGTTTCATGTAGACTCTGCCTTGTGCAACCGCCTCTCGTAATGTGATATCCTTCTGAGAGACATCAACCATCCTCGCATTTCCACTTTCATCAATATGTGTCAGTGTCATATTCCCTCCATTCATCCCATGTGAAGATGCTATTCTTCACATTAGCCTCTATTATAGCAGCTCAAAAATCCGGAAGAACAAGGAATGAGCACCTCAGTGCGAATTTCGCAGTTCTTCCCATGTGAAGATGCTTTTCTTCACATTAGCCGCCAATCATACTCATATTTCTATCGGAAGAAAACCCGTTTATAAAATTATGACCCACAGGTTTATCAAAGATTGCTTTTTGAAGCACAGCTCTGAGCCCGCCGGGATTATTCCTCAATTCCCGGAGAATATCCACTTCTCCGTTACTACCAAGACAAGGTCTGATTTTTCCATCACTGGTCAATCTGATCCTATTGCAGCTGCTACAGAATTGATGAGTCATAGGACTTATGAAACCAATTCTCCCTTTATAATCTTCAATTCTATAATAACAGGCCGGTTGACCTTTCCGGATGTCTTCAGAGAGAATTAACTGAGGATGGCTTTTCACGATATCCGTGTTGTTAACTAATTTTTCTTTATTATGCTCACCATATTTGCCAATCGGCATTAGTTCAATAAATCTGACCACCAAAGAATGTTCCTTTGCCAGTAATATAAAGTCATCTATTTCATCATCGTTGAGGTCTTTGATCAGTACCGTATTTATCTTAACCGGATTTAGTCCTACCTTTAATGATTTTTCAATCCCTCTTAGTACAGCTTCGATCCTTCCTCCACCGGTTATCTGCCTGAATTTGTCGGCTTTCAGCGAATCAAGACTTATATTAACTCTATTCAGCCCGGCATTTTTTAGTTTCTCAGCGAAGCCATCAAGAAGAATACCGTTCGTGGTCATGGAAATATCCTCTACCCCTTTAATTCTCGAAATCGATTTAATAATCTCACAGATATCTTCACGTAATAATGGTTCACCACCTGTGATCCTCACTCTTTTAATGCCTAGCTCTACCATGTTCCTGACAATTATCTCAAATTCCGCAGGAGTAAGCTCATCAGTATGTATCTTATTTACACCCGGAGAGCAATACAGGCATTTCAAATTACAGTTTTCCGTAACAGAAATCCTTAAATATTCAATTTCTCTTCCTCGGCTATCTTTCATTAAGTGATACACCTCCCTACTGTTTCTTCGATGAAGTCACTACTCCTCCGGCACACTCACCTGTCAGACCTTTTAGTATTTCAATTGCATGAGGAAGTACCGGCAGAATAATCTCCAGGCATTCACGCACTCCTTTTGGGCTGCCGGGGAGATTAATAATCAACGTTTGCTTTCTAATTCCTGAAACCGCTCTGGAAAGCATGGCTCTAGGTGTTATTTCCAGGCTTTTCGCGCGCATGGCCTCAACAATCCCGGGAACCTGGCGATCAATTACATCCATGGTAGCTTCAGGTGTTATATCCCTTGGGGAAAAGCCTGTTCCACCGGTTGTAAGTATAAGATCCAGCTGCAGCTGGTCAGTCATCTGTATTAAGTTGGAGGCTATCATGTCACGTTCGTCTGGCACCAGAACATAGGTGGCTATCTCAGCATTTATATTTGCTAGAAGGGCTGCAATCACCTTACCGCTTTCATCATCCCTTTCCCCAGCAAAACCTTTATCACTAGCAGTCAAAATTCCGGCTTTTATCATTCGCTTACCTCCTTATTAATTTCATTGATTAGTATCAAACTTTCCGGTTTCAGGCATATATTCCATGGAACCGGTTTATCTTTCAATTCGCTCCATTGCTCCTTGCTAATATCCCATTGAATATGGTATTCCTTCGCTCCTAACGGTTTTCTTCCAATCATCAGGTATACCATCATTCGAAATGGAGACTCGCTTATATAGCTCGGCCAACAGGGAACTACATTTTCTTCGTCGTTATCATCGGTTCGTGTTATAGCATGAGCTCTGATGCCAACATGTGTTATAGCAGTCATCTCACTGTTAAATCTCAGTTTACAGCCCCATGTAGTAGCCTCTAGGATTTTGTCTGATATTTTAATAGCCGCTGAAATATTTTTACACCCTGTCAGCTGTGCAGCTGCTAATGTCTGCGGAGCTCTGAATACGTTGTCCTTCTTATCGGATGCCGATGCATTTCCTTTTGACAAGATCACAAGGTCACTGCAAATCCGGTAAGCCTCTTCCATATTATGAGTAACAAACAGTGTTACACCACTATAATCGGATAAGGTATCGATCAGCGATTTCACCAGCTGGTTTCTCAGATGCTCATCCATGGCTGAAAATGGTTCATCCAAAAGTAAGACTTCAGGTTCGACTGCCAGTGTCCTTGCTATCGCTGCTCTCTGCTTCTGTCCACCGGAAAGTTGGGACGGACGTCGTTTTTCAAGTCCTTCCAACTGCATTAATGCAATTATCTGGTTCACTTTCTTCTTCTGGTCCTGAAGTTCAAGGTCACACAAACCAAATCGTATATTGTCTTCCACTGTCATATGTGGAAATAAAGCGTAATTTTGAAACAACAAACCGACCTTCCGCTTACGACTTGGAAGGTTGATCCCTTTTTCCGAGTCATATAATACCCGATCATTCAATACAATTTTGCCTGAATCGGGTGTTTCAATACCGGCAATACAACGCAACGTCATACTTTTACCTGAACCGGAAGCACCCAAAAGACCCATCACGTCTTTCCCTGCTTCAAAACTAATATTTAACGAAAAACCCGGGAGTTTCTTTTTAATGTCTACAATTAATTCCAAAGCAAACACCTCCATATTTCTTTATCTTTTGTAATTGTTCCAATAATTCATGAGGACCATTACGAGTAAGGAAATACCAGAAATAAGAATAACCCAGATCAATGCCTTACCCATTTCCCCTCCTTCTGCAGCAAAGAAAATTGCCAAGGGTATCGTCCGAGTTTTTCCCGGAATATTGCCGGCAACCATAAGTGTTGCTCCAAACTCTCCAAGTGATCGTGCAAAAGCCAGCATAGTTCCTGCAAGTATACCTGGCCAGGCAAGCGGCACCGACACTCTCCAGAAGACCCTCCACTCTGACGCGCCTAAGGTTCTGGCTGCATTTACGATATTCTCATCAATCTGTTCAAAGGCACCTCTGGCGGTTCGGTACATCAGTGGAAAGGCAACCACCGTAGCTGCAATCACCGTTGCCGACCAAGAAAAAATAACGTTAGATCCAATAGCAAAAAGAACCTTTCCAAGGGGTCCATGCTTTCCGAAAATCAAGAGTAAAAAAAATCCCACAACCGTTGGTGGTAAAACTAGTGGCAAGGTAAATATACCATCCAGAATACCTTTCAATTTACCACGATGATTTGCAATATACCAAGCAGCCCAAATACCTAATAAAAATGTTAAAGCAGTTGATACTGTTGCAGTTTTTAAGGATATCCATATAGGTGATAGGTCAACCGCCATTCTAAACCTCCTTACTACCTTACGGGCAGCTCAAAAACTTAGTGAAAAGTACGCTCTCGTGCATTTTACAAAGCGAATCACATAGTTCGCTTAGTAAAATTATTATTTCAACCTCGCCTTTAAAATCGCTCGTCTTTTATCAAATACATAAATCCGTACTTTTCAAATACAGACTTTGCTTTGGGGCTATACAAATAATTAAGGAACTCTTTTGCAGCATCCAATTGTTTCGTGTTTTTAATCACTGCTGCGGGATAAACAATTGGAGTATAACCGTCTTCCGGAACGATCGCAGCAATCGTCACCTGACTGGATGCTATGGCATCCGTCTCATATAAGATGCCTGCATCGGCATTTCCTGTCTCCACCCAGGTTAATACTTCCTTCGCATCTTTTCCATAAACAACTTTTGGTATTACGACCTCAAGCAAATCTAAATTTAACAAGGCTTCTTCCGCATATTGACCTACAGGTACACTACTAGGCTCACCCATTGCAATGATTTTCACTTTGTCATCGGCAAGATCGGTCAAAGTATTGACTGTCACAGAAGCTTCGGGGATAACTAATACAAGCCTATTACCTAGCAGGTTCTTTCTGGTATCCTCAATAATCATACCGCTTGCCTGCAGAGAATCCATTTGCTTTGCAGCTGCTGAAATAAATAAATCTACTTCTGCACCTTGTTCAATTTGCTGCCGTAACGAACCTGAGGCTCCGTAGTTAAATATAACATTTACTGTTGGGTGTTCCTTGGTAAAATAAAGCTTTATCTCCTCCATGACATCCTTCAGACTTGATGCAACAGAGATTGTTAATGAGACAGTTTTTTCTTCTCCGGACCTGGCCTGTCCGAGGAACGTTAAAAGTACAATCGTTATTATTAATAGCGCAGATACGTGAATTACCTTCGTATTTTTCAATATAATAATAATTTTTTTCGAAATAATATTTATTATTTTCAGTATTTCATTTATTTTATTTGGAATAATATTTATTTTTTTCAGTTCATTTATTTCTTTTAGAGTTACCTTAACTTTCTTCAAATTCTCTCCTCTAATTATCATCTTTCTATGATGTTGAGGCTTTCTTCTTATTGTATTAATTCCATGCCTCAATTAAGACTTCCATGATCCCCCCACAAACCATACCTTCCTCTTCTGCAACATAACCAGTCATATCGACTGTTTCAACCTGGTATCCACCATTATGAATGATACGAATTGCCTCTCTGATTACAGCACCTTCACTGCAACCTCCGCCAATACTTCCCAAAGTCCTGCCATCCGCCCATACCAGCATTTTTGCACCTGCTTTCCTAGGCACTGAGCCTTTGGTAGTAACAATGGTAATAATAGCTTTCGGTTCCTCGCTATCCTTACCCATCTCCAGCAATACCGAACGGTCATATTCTGTACAATGTAATTTAGCGGTTGAAGGGAATCCTTTTAAGTTAACGGCTCCCCGTCTATAGCTGATAACCTGCGCTATGATTGCTATGGCAATCTCCTCAGGGATGACTGCGCCTATCTCCAGACCGATAGGCGCATTTACCTCATTCAAACTCTCTTCCCTATAATTTTCACTCAACAATTGTTCCTTCACACTTTTAACCCGTCGCTTTGAACCAATCATGCCAACATATGCGGTATCATATCTTAGCACCTGTCGTAGGCATTCGATATCATGACGATGTCCTCTGGTAATGACAACTACAAAAGCAGACCTATTTAAGTGAAGCATATCAAAGCTTTTTTCAAAGCTTTCACAAATCACGTGCTCAGCTTCCGGAAAACGAACTTTATTAGCAAAGGAAGGTCTATCATCCATTACTGTGACAGAAAACCCCACCTTCGCACCAAACTCGGATAAAGGTTTTGCAATATGTCCACCACCTAATATGATCAGTCGGGGTTCCGGATAATATGGTTCCATGAAATAGATACTTCCATCGGAACTTTCATAAATAATAATCCTTCCGGTTGAAAACACTTCCCGCATATGACCGTAAATGTCTTCCTCCAGATCAAATTTAATTTCTGAAGCGATCAAGTCTTTCTCTGTAAAAAGCATTTTATTAGAATAGTCTGAACTTCTGCAATTCTGCTTTCCCAGCTCAGTAATAACGACAGCTTTTCTACCTTCATTCAATTCTAGTAATAAATCTTTATATACATTAACATTCATTAAATTAAACCTTCCTTACCTTTCATGACATTCCTATCCTATTCCCTTACTTTCAAGAAAGTCCTGTAGAAGGTTCATACATACTGTCTTTCTGTACTCCGCTGAAATTCGTCCCCTAATCGGAACAATCGCTTTATCATATGCAGTAAGATAATCTCCCTTAAGCTCTCTTGCTTCTTCCATCGTCTTGCCGATTAACATCGCATCAATATCTGCACGACTGACTACAACTTCGCTGATGGCACCAAATGCCGTTCTGCAGTGAATTATTCTATTGTCCAAGACGTCAAGGACGGCTGCAAAGGACACTCTTGAGATTGCCAGGGTATTTCTTGCACCTATTTTTTTATAATAGTAGTTATTCAGGCCCTTCTTGCTCATCAGAATCTCAACAAGCAGTTCATCTTCTTTTAGACAAGTCTTGTTCCTCCCTTGAAAGAACTCAGAAATAGGAAGCAAACGTTCCCCTTTGTTGCTAACAAGCCGTAATAAGGAGTCTGTCGCATAAAAGACCAGCGTGCTATCTCCTTTTGGTGAGCCGTTGCAGATATTACCACCCACTGTGGCAAAGTTGCGGATTGCAGGTGCTGCGACCTGTAATGCTGCTTCCTTCAAAATTGCAGGTGCAAGCTTGTTATCAAGGATATCAGTAAAAGTACATCCGGCACCGATACGAATATATTCCAAATCCTCTTCTATATTCTTCAACTCCGGTAATTTATTTAAGAAGAGATAAACTTCATTCTCTTTGGGTTTAATCATCAAATCGGTCCCTCCGCTATAAGGAGTGACGGCTTCACTTGCACGTATTTCTAATGCTTCTTGTAAGGATGTTGGTAAATAATTGTTTACCATAAGCCCTTCCCCTCCTTTGCTGCGATATCGATGGCATCTACAACCGCATTATACCCGGTACACCTGCATAGGTTACCGGAGATACCTTCACGAATCTCCTCTTCTGTTGGGTCCGGATTCTTCGCAAGGATACATTCTGAGGCAAGTAACATGCCCGGAATACAAAACCCGCATTGAACCGCACTTACACTGGCATATGCCTGATCAAGAACTGCAAAACGTTCTGTTTCACGATAACCTTCAATCGTTACGACACTACTTCCTTCGATACGACCCATTGCTACCATGCAAGAGTTTGCTAACATGCCGTCAAGTATGACAGAGCAGGCACCGCATTCTCCTTCTTTACAACCGCACTTTACTCCGGTTAACCCAAATTCGCCACGAAGTACATCAAGTAAGCGGTCATTTGCCTTGGCTGTTGATACAGTCTCTTTACCGTTAAGAATAAATTGAATCATATGTTCCTCCATTCCTGCGCTTGCTTTGTTGCGCTAGTTGAAAGAATAGCTCTCATCGTATCTTCTTGAGTGAATGGAGCTTTATTCAGGCTTACTCCTAATGCATTTTCCATGGCTTCAACATAGGCCGGAGCCACGCCCACTAGGGGAAGTTCGCCTGCTCCCTTACCGCCATAAGGGCCATGACTGTATGGATTATTAATGATCTCAGTCACCAGATTTGGAACATCCGTTGCTGTTGGAATAATGTAATCACTAAAGCTATTATTACGAATCCTTCCTTTATCATTGCATTCCAGCTGCTCCATAGAGGCATACCCGATTCCCTGGAGCAAGCCACCCTGCATCTGTCCTTGGATAATGTTATAATCGACCGGAACGCCAACATCATAGATTCCCCATGCCCCAATAACCTTTGTTGTCGCCGTAAGTGTGTCTACTTCCACCTCAACTGCGTTAACACCCCAAGAATAGGTGGGATAAGCGTCTCCCTTGAATTCGTCTAGACGGAACGGAATTACAAAATCCGGTTGAATAAATCGTTCTTCTATCAACTGTTCTTCTCCTGGCTTCCATTCCTTCTTAAGCTTTTCTGCTGCGCGTTTTAGCAAAGTTCCGACGGTCATAAGAGATCGGCTGGCTACTGTGGGACCTGAATCCGGTACACGATCAGTGTCCGGGTTCTCGATCAGCACCTTGTCATAATCAATACCAAGAGTATCTGCAACAATTTTGCTAAAAGTTGTCTTCAGCCCTTGACCTATGTCAGAGTTACTTACAAGTATTTCTACCGTATCATCTGAATATTTCCTTATCCTGACAACAGCTTTGATAAGGTCGCGCTCTCCACTGCCTGTGAAGCCACATCCATGAAAGGATAAGGAGGTACCAATACCTTTGCGATACCGACCCGTCTGATTACGATACAGGTTATGTTTTACACGACACTGCGATAGCTCATCAAGTCTCTGGAGCATTTCCGGCAGCGGTACATGAAAATGATATTTTCCACTGGTAGAAGTTGTATCTCCCTGCCTAACCATGTATTCTTCTTTCAACTCAAGGGAACTAACCCCAAGTTTCTTTGCAATGTGATCCATCATCAGCTCAACTGCAAAGAAGGTCTGAGGCGCACCAAATCCCCGGAATGCACCGCAAGGCACAGTATTTGTCTTAACTGCACGTCCTCTGACTCGCAGGTTATCTATGCGGTAAACACCGCTTGCAGCTATCAGACCACGCTGTAAAACAACCGCAGATAAGGTAGTGTAGGCTCCACTATTGAATAGGACGTCGATATCCATGCCGGTGATCTGACCATCCTTCATCGCTACTTTATATGTACAGAGGGAAGGATGCCGCTTTGAGGTGAACTCCATGTCTTCCCGTCTATCAAAGATAACTTTAACCGGCTTATTTGCCTTTTTTGCTGCTACTGCAGTCTGACATGCAAGAATGGAAGGAAAAGCTTCCTTACCACCAAAGCCTCCACCGGTAACATCCTGAATGATCTGTACATCCTTTGAAGCATAGCCCAGTGCTTTGGCAACCGCACCATGCACATAATATGGGCATTGCAAAGAACCGCGAACTGTCATCCGCCCCTCGTGAGGATATGCGATCATCCCCTGTGTCTCAAGATAAGCCTGCTCCTGATATCCGGTCTGGAACGTCTCGGTAAATATCTGATCAGCCTCTACCATAACTTGATCGATATTGCCTTTTTCATAATTATAATTGAAGAAGACCGTATCGGATTCTTTCATATCGAGAACCGGAATAAGCTCCTCATAGATGACAGATATCTCATTTAAAATACTCTCAATCACCTTCAGCTCCGGTCCAACGACCATTAAAATCGGGTCACCAACAAACTCAACCACCTTGTCTGCATAAACCGGTGTATCATCTAGGACAATATGAACCTCGTTGATACCTGTTACATCGCTCTTGTCAACAACATAATAACCTTCAGGCAGATCAGGAATAATGATTTCTGCAATGATAGCTTTTGCTTTTGCACTGCGCAAAAGCCTTCCATAAAGCATACCATCCATCGCTATGTCGTCGACATAAAGGGCCCTTCCGCTTATTTTCGGATCATGGTCCTTTTTCTTCACAGACTTACTAATAGTTTCCATACGATACCTCCCTTACACTTATTTTTACTATGTTTATTCCAATTCCATAGCTTCTTTTTTATGAAGAAACTTTCTTATAAACTTTCCTCCATGTAGTGCTTCAACCTATCATAATCCTCCCTGGTGTCTGCATCCATCAAGCAGCCAGAGTCATTAACCGGTACTGTTATGATCTGGTTTTCTAGCTGTTTCCACATTTCACGAAGACCTCCGTCGCCTTCAAATCTTAGAATTAGGTCTTTACATTTCCACGAGATCAAGGGCGGATGGGTTCGATGTCCATCAACTTCAGGAAAAGTAACCATAGCATTTGTCTTACGCATGGCAACTTCCAATGCAAGAAAAGTACTGGTACAAATGGCTGGCATATCCCCCGGAAGAATGTAAAAACCATCACAGTCTTGTAAGGCTGAAATACCTACTTTAACTGATGTCAACATATCTGTTTCCATATATCTTTGATTATGTACTAATATGACTCGATTACATTCATAATTCTTACGAAGGAGCTCCTCAATATCTTTGGCACGGTATCCCAATACGACAACTGTTTGATTTACACCTGCCTCAAGCATACAGTCAATACAATGTTCTATCATCGTCTTGCCTTTCAGCTCTAAAAGCGGCTTAAATGCTTCCATTCGACTTGATAGACCGGCAGCGAGAATTACTGCGTTAATTTCCAAGAGAAACCTCTCCTTCCGTAAGAACTTTTTCGATTTTTATTGCCTCAGTATCAGATTTTTATTCTTTTCCTGTGTATCTGTTCTATATCATTCTCATTATTTACTTTTTGGTTTATAGTAAGTGGCTTTTAGCGGAAGCTTATTTCGGAATTGACCATCCAGCCTATAATAAGCATGGGAGCAGGCCGGAGCCGTAGGAATTAAGCACAGTTCACCGCAACCCTTTGCACCATAGGCTTCCGGAATTCTTCCTTTCCCCTGGACGAGAATAACTTCCAGCTCCGGTGTATCCGTTGCTCTCATAAGTCCTAAGGTTCCAAGCTTTGTCTTTGGGTAGCCTCCTTCAACTAAAAACTCTTCTGTTAGGGCATAACCTAAGCCCATAACGATACCGCCTTCAATCTGTCCTTCTACGGCTTGTATATTCACAGGTGTACCTACATCATATGCCGCCACGACCTTTTCTACTTTCCCTTTCTCATTCAGGATGACAACCTGTGCTCCGTAGCTATAGCTCACGTGGCTGATTGGATTCTCCTTTATCGCTCCTAAAGGATCTGTCTTGGCAGAATACTCTCCATAAAATTCTCGTCCTTCCAAGTCGGACAAAGTTTTATCCTGATCTAATTCCGTTTTCAATTGCTCTGATGCTCGCCTTACTGCTTCACCGGTGATTAAGGTCTGTCTGGATGCCGTACTGGTTCCTGAATTAGGCGTACGGATTGTATCTGCTCTTTCATGAACAATCAAAGCAGGATCCACTGAGGTGGTTTCGCATAAAATTGTTGCGCACATCATTGCAATTCCTTGTCCCATACAGGCAGCAGAGGTACGGATATGTATTTTCCCCTCCGCAATGGATAAAATGCAACGCCCAACGTCCATCTTTCCCATACCGGTTCCGCTGTTTTTAAAGCCGATGGCAATTCCAGCATACGGATTTGCCTCATATGCCTCCTTAACCGCCTCCAGGCATTCCGCCATCGCAACACTTTCATCTGCCAGCTGACCATTTGGCAGTATCTGACCTGGACGGATTGCATTTTTATAACGGAATTCCCAAGGTGAGATACCTACCATTTCTGCAAGTAAGTTGATGTTATTCTCTGTTGCAAAGCAGCTTTGTGTCACTCCGAAACCCCGGAAGGCACCGGCTACAATATTATTGGTATATACAGACATTCCAAAAATATCAATATTTTGGAAGTTATAGGGTCCGGCTGCGTGAGTACAAGCCCGATGCAACACAGGTCCACCTAGTGAAGCATATGCACCGGTATCTGCGATAATAACCCCCTTCATCCCTGTCAAATATCCATTTTCATCACATGCAGTAGTTAACTCAATTTCCATTGGATGTCTTTTGGTATGACAATTAAAACTTTCTTGTCTTGAATACTTAACCTTTACCGGTTTTTTCGTATGCCACGCCATTAAAGCCGCATGATGCTGGACACTCATATCCTCCTTGCCGCCAAAGCCACCTCCCACAAGCTTCGTCTGACAATGTACCTTTTCCTTCGGTATCTGCAGCATCATAGATATTTCCCGTTGTTCATCATATACAGACTGAGCTCCGGAATATAACAGAATTCCATCTTCTCCTTCCGGCATAGCAATCGAACATTCCGGCTCCATAAAAGCGTGTTCCTGTAACGGAGTCTTATATTTTCTTGTTACGACATATCTGGAATTCTTAATTGCTTCCTCAGCATTACCGCGCTGTAAGCCGGCACGGCTCATTACATTGCCATCAATATGGATCAAAGGTGCATCAGCCTTTATAGCATCCGTAGGACAGGTAACTGGTTCCAACTCGGTATAATCTATTTCAACCAGCCCGAAAACCTCCTCCAGTTTATCTTTATGATAAGTAGCCACTAATGCCAGCGCATCTCCTACATATCTGGTTATACTACCCTCCGGAATCATGACATCCCAATCCAATTTCAGATGCCCAACCTTATTGAAGGGAACATCCTTAGCCAATAGAATCTTTACACAATCAGGATGAGCAACTGCTTTACTGATATCAATTTTATTTACAACAGCTCTTGGATATTTGGAACGAACCGCCTTTGCATAAATCATTCCGGGTAACATAATATCATCCACATAAACTCCTGTTCCGTTTACTTTCTCGGAAGCATCGGCACGTATAAATTTTTGATTCATTTTTAAATTATGCCTAATTGCAGGAATTTCAAGATCATTCCTCAAATACTCTGCCGATATTAGAATTGCCTCTTCTATCTTTTTGTAACCGGTGCAGCGGCACAGGTTGCCCTTAATTGCCATCTTAATGTCAGTAATCGTTGGTTCCGGATTGGCATCTAGTAGTGCTTTTGCGCAAATCACCATTCCGGGAATGCAAAAACCACATTGAACTGCGCCTGCTTCCCCGAAGCAATATTCATATACTTCTTTTTCTCTCGGGCTCAAGCCCTCCACCGTTAATATCTTTTTCCCAATAAACTTTGACACCTTTTGAAGACACGCTTTAACTGCTTTACCATCCACCAATACCGTGCAGGTTCCGCAGGCACCTTCACTACAGCCATCTTTTACGGATGTCATTCTCAGATCCTCACGTAAAAATGACAATAAAGTCTTATCTATCTGAGAAGTTTCCTCTTTTCCGTTGATATTCAAGGTAAACATTAGTAACCTCCCTTTCTATCCTCCATAAGCACGAACGAATAGTCTTGAAATACAGTCCAAATAACCTCCGCAATATTCTTAGGAATACTACCAAGGCAATTTCCCTGCCGGTCAAAAATAACATCCTCCAGCTGATGATCTAAACGGACTCTAAACAGACTTAATTCTTTATCAAGAAGCATAAATCCGTCATTCCTACTGTCTTCAAAATCTTCCTGATTCCAGTAAAGTGTTAATTTATCCTTATACGGCGCACTGTCATAGGGACAAAAAGTCTCACAATTACCACACTCGTTACACATACCGTCCATATGTATGATTTGATTTTGGCATTTCACATGATTGGAAGGTACAATCACCGCTAAGTTAGCTCTATTGGGACATACTTCCACGCAGAGGTTACATACTTTGTGACACTCAAGACAGCGATTTATCTCATCCCTTGGATGACAAGTAGTTTGGAGTACTCCCTTTTTATACTTAATTTCCTGCATTTGCTTCTTCACGTTATATTCAATTTCTTTCTCAAATAGCAAATGCTTATTCTTCTCCCGTTTGATTATAGTAGCTGCAAATCTAGCTCCGTCCGCAATTGCCTCTACGATGGTTGCCGGTCCCCGAAGTGCGTCGCCACCGACAAAAACATTTGCTACGCTTGTTTCATTGGTATCAGGATTTACCGTAATCCTGCCACTAGCATCAAGTTTAATATGATTTTGTACGAATAATTCTGTATCAACCTGTTCGCCTACAGCAGCAATGATACTATCCACCCTTAGCTCAGTAAATTCACCCTCTACTGCAACCGGGAATCTTCTTCCTGAAGCATCAGGAACTCCCAGTTCCATCCTCTGGCATCTTAATACGCCGTTCGTAAAAGAAACCGGTGCCAGAAGCTCTTTCCATTCAACACCTTCCTTTAACGCTAATGCAAACTCTTCTATTTCAGCCGGCATATACTTTTTCGTTCTTCGATAGATTATGGATACTTGTTCAACACCTGTAACCCTTCGTGCCGCTCTTGCCGCATCCATCGCCGAGTTACCGGCTCCGATGACAGCCACGTTCTTCCCTAACTTTATTCTATCAGGGGACTTATTGTATGCTTCAAGAAATGTTAGGACATTTATTATTTCTTGATCACAGGTCTCCAACTTCAGTAAGCCCGGCTTCCAGGCGCCGATCGCAAGGAAGATGTATTTGTACCCATCCTTTTTTAACGCGTCAATAGAAAAGTTTGCGTCCACTCCCAAAAGGAACTTCACACCCATTTTCCTTATGATTTCCAGATCATTATTAATTGCTTCCTTTGATATCCTGAAGTCCGGCGCTATCTGTTGTATTACGCCACCAATTTCATCCTTCTTCTCGAATACCGTTACATCGATTCCATCTTTTCTAAGGAAATATGCCCCTGCCAGTCCGGCAGGTCCACCACCGATCACAGCAACTTTGAAGTTACTATTAATCTCAGGTGATTCCAGCTTACTGATCAACTTGTTGAAGCCTTTCTGAGCAGCGATCAGTTTCGTCGCCCTTATCTGGGTTGGCTCATCATAATCTAGCCTTGTACATTTTGTCATGCATCGGTGATTACACAACTTTCCAGTGATAAAGGGGAGCGGATTTTTCGCTACGATTACCTCTAAAGCTTCTAAATACCGCTCTTCACCGACTAAACGGATATATTCAGGTATATCCTGCCCAATCGGACACCCATTTTTACAAGGAGCTATGAAGCAATCGGTGAGTGGCACTTTAATATCCAATTTACGGCTCCAGGGTTCCGACTTGCTTTTTATGTAATTTACATCAGAAAGTGATTCTTCTTCCAGAATGCGTAATTTTTCTAAATCCACCCTTGTATAGTCCGGTTCAAGGTAATCAGCATCCAGTAAATCTGCCAACTGCTTGAATCTTAAATACCCACCGGGTTTAAGTATGGTGGTAGCAAGGGTAATCGGCCAGATACCAGTCTGAAATATCCTTTCTATATTGAAGAAATCAGCTCCTCCGGAATAGGATATTCTGATATCGCCAGCAAATTCTTTTGCAAGCCTATATGCCAAATGAATGGTAAGTGGATATAACGCCCTCCCCGATAGATACATTTCCTCACCCGGAAGTTCGTTGTTTCTAATTTCCACCGGAAAAGTATTGGTTAGCTTCACTCCGAACGTCAAACCTAGTTCTTCTGCTAGAGTTTTCAGTCCTGCAATCATTGGAACTGCTTCTTCAAACTGCAGATCATTCTTAAAATGATGTTCATCGAACACCAGATAGTCGTAGCCCATGTTTTCTAATGTGTATCTGGCAAACTCATATCCCAGTAAGGTCGGATTACATTTGATAAAAGTATGAAGCTTCTTTTCCCTTAATAAATAGGTCGCAATCCTCTCAATTTCTAACGGTGGACACCCATGAAGTGTCGATAAAGTAATCGATCTACATAGCTTCGGAGATATACTCTCTACGAACTCTTTATCAATCCATTTAAATATTCGAAGATTATTTAATAGGAAGTTCTTGCATTCTTTCCAGATCGTTGTATGCGATGCATCTTTCAATCCATCAATAAATGCATTTATTTTAGGAGACTTGATTCCTTCCAGGTCATATCCGACACTCATATTGAAAATAAAACCATCCTTTGAACCTAGTGAAAGCTCCCGTGACAGTATATTCAATACAAACCAGGCTTTGATATATTCGTTTAACGCCTCAGGAACAGTAAGCTCTGAGGACCATTCCACGTTATAACCTTCGTCTTTTGCCAAGATACAAGGTTTGGAAACATGCAAGTCTTCCCCATCTATTATTTGCACGGTTTTTAATTCAAAAAACCTGCTTCCTGCCATATAAGAGGCAATGATATTTTGTGCAAGCTGAGTGTGTGGCCCTGCTGCAGGTCCAAGAGGGTTTTCAAGGGTTTCATCAAATAGCAACAAATTGTTGCTACCTGATTTTCTAAAAAATTTATCTTCTGAAACCCCGAATACAGACCTTTCTCTCTCATTCTCCCTAAGCACCCATAGTATTAATTTATCAAACGATAGTAATCGCATTCTGTCACTCATCATTTTCCCTCGTTCCTGCGCATGTTTGTAATACATTCACATCTAATTACAGAAGAAGATCATAGTTGAATTCCAATGTATTTCTTATGAAGTTCTTCTAGAGCGAAATATTTTTTATATCACTCTTTCCCAAACCTGATCAGCAAGCTCTCGACTCTTTGCACAAATCATTTCTTCATCCAATAAGGTGAGTCTTCTATTTTCCATTAGGAGCTGTCCATTAATAATCGTTGTTTCAACAGACCGTCCACTAACCCCGAACAAGATGTGGCTGTTTAGATTGTTCGAATTCATACGGGTAGGAGGATGATAGTCCACCACGATGATATCAGCATAGGCACCCTGGATCAGACGGCCCAGTGGCTTTTCAAAATATTTTTCAGCAATTCTAGCATTATTTACGTAAAGCATCTGGGGTGGTTCTCCCCAAGCAGCGCTCGGATTATTGTTCGCATGCTTATGAAGACAGTTTGCTGCCTTCAAGGATTCAAGCATATCACTTGTATATCCGTCGGTACCCAGGCCAAGAAGGATACCCTTTTGAACTAATTCAAGCACAGGTGCGACTCCGACCGCATTACCCATATTTGATTCAGGATTATGAACCACATTAGTTTCTGTGTCTCCAAGTATTTTCATCTCTTTTTCGGAAATATGAACACAGTGTACAGCGATACTCTTATTGCCTAAAACCTTTCTTTCCTTCAACCTCTCTATTACACCCATACCATATTTTTCTCTTGAATCAATTAGGTCTTCCATTCCTTCCGCAGCATGAATATGAAAACCTGAACCACTGCCGGCATTTCGACTGACACATTTTTCAAGAGTTTGATCCGATAACGTAAAAGATGCATGCAGACCGAACATCGCTTTTAATAATGGATCTTGTTCTTTCTTACAGAAGTTAATAAAATCCATATTCTCCTGAATACCAACTTCAGCGATTTTCTCTCCATCCCGGTCTGACACTTCATAACATAAACAGGAGCGAAGTCCTGCTTTTTTGGTCGCTTCTGCAATCGTAAAAAGACTTCCCGTTACAGAGTTCGGGCTGGCATGATGATCAAAAACCGTAGTTACGCCATTCTTTATACAATCAATAATCGGAACCATAGCACTATAATATACATCTTCCAGCGTTAAGGCTTTATCTAATCTCCACCATAGCCGCTTCAGTATTTCTCCGAAATTTGCCGGTGGTATATCCTTTTGGGACATCCCTCGTGCAAAGGTACTGTAAAAGTGCATATGGGTATTAATCAGACCAGGCATAATCAGTTTTTGCTCGGCATCAATGAATCTTGCATCCTTATATTTTGCTTTTAAATCAGCTGTTGTTCCAGTTTCAACAATCAGCCCAGCTTCAACTGCAACGCATCCATTTTCTATTATGGTGTTATGTTTATCTCTGGTAAGTAATAACCCATTCCCTACTAGCAACATATTGATCTCCATTTTATATTCTTTCAAAGAATTCAGACTCTTTCCGAGTTCTATTTAATGATTAAGGCTTTTCTAAACTCTTCTAACAAATAAAGCCTTTTCATTATTCTTTTTATAAATTAAGCTCTTACCTACTTCTTTCCAAGAATTTAGTCTTTTCTATCTTCATTAATGTCTAAAAGAAGTTCAAAATGAATTTTTAATTTAATTCATTTTGAGCTCTTTCTAAGAATTTAGTTCTTTCTAAGAATTTATTTTTTTAAAATTTTTTATGCTAGGTTCTCGGTCTTTTCAGGCATCGCATCTGCATATTTCTTCGTATATAAAAGAGGGATTGCTGCATACATGGCAGCAGCTTTCACCAGCTCACTCTTCCAGGTCTTTTCATTAGGCGCATGAGCCTGGTCTTCGTGTCCCGGCCCAAAGCCGATACACGGAATCCCATACATACCCATGATAGAGACTCCATTCGTTGAAAATGTCCATTTATCAAGTAAAGCGTTATTTTTAAAAAGACCTTTATAAGTATCCAGTAAAGTTCTGCATAAGGGATGGTCTTCTTCAATGAACCAGGTAGGGAAGTAACAATCGGTAGGATAGGATAGTCCTGTATAGGATGCCCTGTTATAATCATACATGGTTACCTCTGCACCGGCTTCCTTGACGGAAGGTAGATCTTTTATCTGTCCTAGAGCATATTCCTTGTCTTCACCTGCTGTTAATCTCCTATCAATTGAAATACTGCAGCTGTCTGCAACGGCACATCTTGACGGAGAAGTAAAGAAGATTTCCGATACGGTAAGAGTTCCCTGTCCAAGGAAAGGATGGGATATCAGCTTATGATTTAAATCCTTGAGGTCTTCAAGAATGGGTGCCATTTTATAGATAGCGTTCACTCCTCTTTCCGGTGCAGAGCCGTGGCAGCTGACACCCGGTGTACTTACCCTGATTTCCATTCTCCCTCTCTGTCCTCGATAAATATGACAAGAAGTAGGTTCCGTAATAACAACAAATTCCGGGCGGATATCCAACTCCTTGATTATGTACTGCCAGCATAAGCCATCACAATCTTCTTCCTGTACGGTTCCAACCATCATAAGGGTAAAATCGTCCTCGAGCTGTAGATCCTTTATAATTTTACCTGCATATACCATGGAAGCCATACCGCCGGTTTGGTCACTGGAACCTCTCCCAAGAATGATTTCATCATCTTCATAGCCTTGATACGGATCCCATTCCCAGTTCTTACGGTTCCCGATTCCCACCGTATCAATATGAGCATCCATTGCAATCAAATGCTTGCCATGACCAAGGTATCCCATAATATTTCCCATGGGATCAATTTCAATCTTATCAAACCCGACAGTTTCCATTTCTTCTTTAATTCTTAGAATTACACCCTTCTCTTCTGCGCTCTCACTGGGAATTGCAATTAAATCCCTTAAAAACTTCGACATCTGAGGCTTATATCCCTCTGCAGCCTGAAGTATTAGATCAAAATCCATCATTACGATCATCCTTTCAATAAATAATCTTCCTGACTTCATCTATGTTTGGTTCGATGATAGCTGCTTTGCCTGTTGCCCTGACTGCGCTTTTAATATCCTTCAATCCGCTTCCACTGACAATACTGACTACACTCTCGTTACCCTGAAACATACCCATCTCATGCATCTTCATGATACCGGCAAATCCCGTAACCCCTGCCGGTTCTCCAAATACTCCCGTTCTTTGTGCCAATATTCTCATCGCCTTCAGTATCTCATCATCTGTAACATCAATCATGAAGCCTCCGGATTCATGAACCGCATTCAAGGCTTTTATCCCATTCCTTGGGATACCCACCGATATGCTGTCAGCAATGGTTTGTGGCTTTTCATAATCAAATTCATAGGTATTTTTTTGAAATGCTCTTGTCACAGGGTTGGATTTTGCAGCCTGCACTCCAACAACCTTGGGGAGTCTGTCAACTAAACCCAGCTTGTAGCACTCAAGAAAACCCTTCCAGACACCTCCAATGGAACAGCCGTCTCCAACTGCGACTACTGCAATATCCGGGACTTTCCAACCTAGCTGCTCGCATATTTCATAAGCTACTGTTTTCTTCCCCTCGATCAGATATGGGTTAATGGCACAGCTTCTGTTGTACCAACCAAACTCCTCCGCGGCTTGATAGCAAAGCTCTACCGCTTCGTCATAAGTACCTTTGACCAGGAAGACATTTGATCCATAGATCAGCAGCTGCGTAACTTTAGCCTCAGGAGCAGTCTCAGGAACAAAAATATAAGTTTGGATTCCGGCGCTGGCAGCAAAGCCGGAAAGAGAGGAAGCTGCATTACCGGTAGACGCTGCGCACACAACGTTGCGATTTAACTCTATTGCCTTAGCTACACCAACCGCACTCGCTCTGTCTTTTAATGAAGCGGTCGGATTTCTGGAATCATCCTTTAAATAGAAGCTTTTTAAACCGGTTTCCTTCGATAGCTTTGTTACCTCATATAACGGTGTCCATCCAACTTGCAAAGGTTGAATTCCCTTCGTATCCTCAATAGGAATAGCCGGTAAGTAACGCCATAAAGAGTAATCGGTATTGCACTTGAAGTAGTGGGAATTCATTTCCTTCTTAATAACCTCATAATCCAACATTACGTCCAAAATTCCATCAATGCCGCAATCGCTGCAGGTGTATTGAATTTCTGATTCACCATATTCTCTGCCACACTTTACACATTTTAATTTTACAACTTTGCTGATATTCTCCACCTTCTCTTTCCTTCAATTACTCTCATTGATAAGTTCTAGTCTAATGAAATTACCGTACCTGAAATACCCTTTAACGCATCAACAGCGTTATATAAAGATGCAATAATCGCTTGTTTTCCTGAACCGTGCTTTGCAAATGCCATAGCCGCCTGTACCTTCGGCAGCATACTGCCCGGAGCAAAATGACCCTCGGCAATATACTGTTCACACTCAGCCACGGTCATATGATCCAGATGTTTCTGATCAGGTTTCTTAAAGTTCAGCGATACTCTCTCTACTTCGGTCAGTATTAAGAGTATATCAGCACCAACTTCTTCAGCCAGCTTTTCTGCAGCCAGATCCTTATCAATGACTGCCGCAACGCCTACTAGGGTACCATCTTCTTTTTCTATCACGGGTATTCCGCCACCACCTACGGTTATTACAATGGTTGAGTCCCATAATTCTTTGATGGCATGGATTTCCACAATTCGTTTCGGTATGGGTGATGCCACAACTCTTCTCCATCCCCTGCCTGCATCCTCCTTGACTACATAATTTCGTTCTGAAGTCAGCCTCTTTGCCTCTTCTTCAGAGTAAAAAGGGCCGATAGGCTTGGTTGGGTTCAAAAAAGCAGGATCATCTTTATCGACGACTACCTGAGTAACTAGTGTTACCACGGGGAGGGTCCTGTTTCTGTTCGCAAGTGCATGACTCAACCCTTGTTGAATTTGATAACCGATATAACCCTGACTCATGGCTAGACAGACATCAAATGGCATCGCTGGTGTTACATCGGAAGCTATCTCTGAGGCGAGCAATATTCTTCCTACTTGCGGGCCATTGCCATGAGCTATTGCTATTTCATAACCGAAGATGCACTTGATATCAGCGATAATCTCTGAAGTCTTTTTCACAACTTCAAATTGTGCTTCTGCTGTTGATTGTGTATTAGATTCCTGGAGGGCGTTCCCACCGAGAGCGATTACTACTTTTCTATGTGATCCCATATTTATTCCTCCATACTGCCCAAGTCAGTTTATTGACTTCTATGTAGCAGTTATTTGATTTGTTTATTTACCGGTTGAATACTTTTATCAACCTATTATCGCATCGCTTTAATTTTTTCATCATAATCAGCCACTTTTTTATACTCATTATCCCAAAATTCAGGGTTCCTCATGGAATCCAGATATTCTTTCCCATAACCAAAAGGCAGCCAATCATGTTCTTTTTGACCAAAGAGTTGTTCTTTTTTATCCATCCTGCGGAAATCATATACATGAGCTTCATCCATATCATGGAAAATGTCCTTCATCCAGCGATGAAGTACTACATCACTTGTCTCCAGATACCTTGTGTCCAAGTCGTTAAGTACTGAGTTATATCTATCAACGCTATCTGTTGCAATCGTTACAACATTATCCTCAGGGCCAAGCTTAAGGTACTTAGCCATCTTAATTGCACCTAATATGTTGCATAAACCGGATACACCAAACAGGTCTCTCATACCCTCAGCTATTTCCGGTGCTACACCAAGCTTAACCAGAACTTCCGGGGCATCATGGATTACCTTTAATGCCTTCACACAATCATCATCATAAATCAAGGTAACAAAATCAGTTGTCAGGACATTATGAATCAGGGTACACATCTTATCACCGATGCCTTCTATTCTATGCTGTCCTCTTCCTCCATTGGCCAGAGTCGAGCATTCATAAGGTTCGAGAGCTGCTATTTTACATTCCGGAAATGCATGTTTAATAGCATCCCCAGCAGCAATTGTCCCAGCGGAACCGGGAGCCGAACAGAATGCCGCAATTCTTCCGTTACCGATCTCTTTTACTGCCTCAATTGCAGAATTACCGGTCACGTAACGATGGAAACGGTAGTTAGGCATCAATTCAAACTGCGCTAGTGGCCTATTTTTTGGATTTTTCTTAAGCTCATATGTTCTTTGAAGGGTTAGAATTACATCCGATTCCGTACCGGGTGTTAAATCTAGTTCAGCTCCATATTTTCTAATTCTTTCATATCTTTCCTTACTCATATTATCCGGCATTATGACTACAGCCTGATATCCCATCAGATTACATATGTAGGAAACACCAATTCCGAAATTGCCGGTCGACGGTCCCAGTATGGTATGTTCTCCGGGGATAATCCCACCATCCACACAGCCTTCCATTAAAGTAGCATAGGCTGGCCCTACCTTATGAGAACCGGAGGGAAATTCCTTGCCAAGCATGACTACGATATTCGCATCAATACCCGTCAATTCTTTTGGAAGTACTATTTTTCTAACCTTATTATCTGCATCCTTCCAAGTGATGTTAAACAGATTAATTGGATCCAGTTCATTGTCTTTTAAAGCTTTTAGAGCACTTTCTCTGACCACTTGATCCATTGTTTCAGGATTTAACATTTCATCATAAGTTGGTCCAAACGGAATTTTTCTTTGTAACATACTACCATTCCTCCCTTTTATTCATAACAATAAAATTCTTTGCGAAACATGAAATATATTAATTAAGTATGTGAATTTGTTACCAACACCTCTCGTTTATTTACCCAATAACCTGTTTGATCCTGTATTCATTATTGCTTCCAAGGATGTGACGGGATCCTTCACTTTACTAAGAAACATCATCGCTGCTATAATATAGGGCTTATAACCTGCTTCTCTGTATAACGGGATACGATAACGGTCAAATACAGAGGCATTGACCTCACCTTCTTTACAACTGACTCCGCTGATGTCAGCCGGTAAACAGTGCAGATACAAGGCATTTCCACCTCTGGTAATACGCATCATTTCTTCCGTGCATTCCCAATCTTTATGTAACGCATTATGTTCTAAAAGCTCTTTTTCAAGTGCTTTAATTCCATCAAAATCTCCTACGTCATATAGGTTAGTTCTCTTTTCCATGGCTGCATAAGGAGCCCAGCTCTTCGGATAAACAATATCTGCATGTTCAAAAGCTTCTTTCATGGAATTACTTTTTGTAAATTTACCACCACTTGCTGCAGCATTCTGTCTTGCAATATCTTCTACCTCAGGCATCAGGTCATAGCCTTCCGGATGTGCAAGAGCTACTTCCATACCCATCCTGGTCATAAGCCCTATGATCCCCTGCGGCACGGATAATGGTTTACCATAGCTCGGTGAATATGCCCATGTCATAGCAATTTTCTTCCCTTTTAACTGCTCTATGCCGCCAAAATGATGAATGAGATGATTCATATCAGCCATTGCCTGCGTGGGATGATCAATATCACATTGCAGGTTTATCAGTGTAGGTCTCTGCTCAAGAACGCCATTATGATAGCCTTCCTGAAGATAGGTCGCAACCTCCCTCATATATTTATTGCCTTTCCCTATGTACATATCATCACGAATTCCAATGACATCCGCCATAAATGAAATCATGTTTGAAGTTTCTCTAACCGTTTCACCATGGGCAATCTGGGATTTACCTTCATCAAGATCCTGAACCGTTAGTCCAAGTAGGTTGCTCGCACTGTTAAAACTGAATCTGGTTCTGGTGGAATTATCACGAAACACTGAAATTGCTAGTCCGCTATCAAAAATGCGGGGAGAAATATTATTTTCTCTCATTTCGCGTAGTATATCTGCAACTGCAAATACCGATTGAAGCTCCTCGGTTGTTTTTTCCCAGGTTAGCAGAAAGTCATTGTTGTACATATTCCGATAATCCAGTTTTACCAAACTATCTAATAGACTTTTTATTTCTTTCATTGTCATCATCCCCTTACTATGAATTCATGTTATTTATATTCTTATTAATCGTATGACATTTCACAAATTGCCCCCAACCGGGCCTGCCTACAAACTCTCCTTCTTTAAATACCAATTTCCCTCTTGAGAAGGTCATAACAGGGTAACCCTCTAATTCAGTACCATCCCAAATGGTATAGTCCACATCGGAATGCATATTCTCCTTTGTTATTACGAATCTCTTATTCGGATCGTAAATCACAAAATCCGCATCACTACCTATTGCTAGCGTGCCTTTTTGCGGTGCACAGCCGAATATTTTGGCAACATTGGTGCTACAGATTTCAACCGCTTTATGGAATGTAATGTTTCCCTTATTCGCTTCACTAAGCAGATAGGGGTAGAGATTTTCAGTTCCCATGCATCCATTCGGAATCTTTGTAAAATCATCTTTTCCCAACTTCTTTTCAAAGGATTGAAATGGGCAATGATCCGTTGCTACTGTTACAATATCACCTCGTTTAATTCCTTCCCATAACGCCTTCCGGCTATCTTCTCCCTTAATCGATGGAGAACACACGAAATTCATTCCCTCCTCACGGTGGTATACTTCCTTCGTAAAGTTTAAATAATGGGGACAGGTTTCCGCATATATTTCATAGCCTTCATCTCGTGCTTTCGTTACCTCCTCCAGACCTTCCCGGCATGCCAGATGCACGATATATAAGGGTGCATTGAAGGTTTTTGCCAGATAAATCACCCTTTTGATGGCTTCTGCCTCAACAAACTCCGGGCGACTTTCATAATGATACCAGGCGGAGGTTTTACCATCAGAAAGAAATCTCTCTATTCTCTTATCAATGATGCTTGGATTTTCAGCATGAACTGCAATTAAAACACCTGCTTCTCTCGATCGTTCCAGCAACAGTGCAATCGTTCCATCATCAACCATGAGATCCTTATAAACCATATATAACTTAAAGCTTGTAATCCCTAATTCAACCGATTCTTTGAACTCGTTAAGAATAGCCGGTGTGACTTCAGTTATGGCTGTATGAAATGCAAAATCAATACATGCTTGAGGTTTAAATAAGCTTATTCTCTCTTTTACATCTTCTATTAAGCTCTGGCCTCTTTTTTGTACTGCAAAATCTATTACAGTGGTGACCCCTCCACATGCTGCCGCACGTGTCCCGGTTTCATAATTATCAGCAGATACGAAGGAACCGCATTGGGTTTGAAAATGCACATGGGCGTCAATCGCTCCTGGCAATACAAATTTATCCGTTGCATCAATTACTTCAGCGTCCTTGGTATCTAGATGTAATCCGATGGTAGTAATTTTGCCTTCATTTACTGCAATATCGGCTTTATAAGTATCTGTTGAAGTAATTATGGTACCATTTTTAATAATGAGCTCCATTCAAAAACCTCCTGATCTTAAAGTTAAAACCTCCAGCTATTTTCCAAACGGGCATATGGGATAACGACAAATCTCACATTGTAAACACAATCCACCATGTGCGAAGGAGGTTAGGTCTTCTTTTTTTAAATGTTCTTTCGCAAGTATTCTTGGAAAGATAAGATCCAATACGGTTGTTTTATGGTACATGGCACATGCCGGTATACCAATGATCGGTATGTCATCAGAGTAAGCAATCATACACATCGAGCCCGGTAGAAGTGGCATACCATAGGTAACCTTCTCTGTTGCAGCTCGCTCAATCGCTCTGGGTGTTACGTCATCAGCGTCTACTGCCATACCGCCGGATACCAATATCGTTTCCGCTCCTTTCGATATCAAAGCTTGAATCGACTGAACGATAATATCCTGGTCATCCGGTGTATAAATCAAATCAAGAAATTCTCCTCCATAGCTACTCACCTTCTCTTTTAACACATCACCAAAACGGTCTTTAATTCTTCCATAAAAAACTTCTGTTCCGGTGACAACAATTCCTGTTTTCAAAGGGAAAAATGGCAGTACATCAATTATGGAGCCACTTGTATTACAGATCAGTTCAGCCGTTTCTATTACTTTTCGATCAATTGTCAAAGGGATGATTTTAACTGCTGCAATGATTTGATTTTGATTCACAATCGTATTATTATGTAGACAAACTAAGGCAAAATCCCCAACTTGATTCAGCTCTAACAATGCCTGCTTATTTACCTTAAGCATTCCAGGATAGGCCGCTTTGATATTGGATTTCCCTTCCATGGGATCCACCACAACTGCTCCCTGTGAACAAGCAACAGATGCAATTCTCCTGGCTGCTTCATTTTCATGTAGGTTATTCTCATCTAGAGGAACTATGTAAATATGAAATTTTCCGATATTTTTTAATTCCTCAATATCCTCTTCCTGAATGATATGCCCTTTTTTAAAAGCTGCCCCTTTAAAAGTTTCCGGTACAATTTTTGTTAAGTCATGAGCCAGTACCATTCCCACTGCTTGTTCCACTTTAACCTGTTCCATTAACATTCACCCCAACTATTCTAATAATTACTAATAAATAATAAGAGATCTCTACTAGTTCTATGTCTCCGATAACCAATAAGAGCATCTACTAGTTCTAAAGCTCCTATAACCAATAAGAGAGCTCTACTAGTTCTAAGTCTCCGATAACCAATAAGAGCCCAACTAGTTCTAAGTCTCCGATAACCAATAAGAGCATCTATTTAGTTCTAAATCTCCTATTGACAATTCGCTAGAGTATTTTATTTCCCGATACATATTTGCTAATAATATTACGGTCATCCGAAAGGTAAATCAATCGTTCCAACCGCTGCTTTGAACTAAGTTTCTGGGGATGCCGTAGGTCCCCGTCATCCAAAACTATTGCATCAAATTCATACCCTGCTTCAAAACTGCCTACCTGGCCCCAAAAAGCTCCTCCGCCTTTCGTACCCAGGTAAAATGCTTCTTCTATGGTCAGTGGCTTTGCCGTAGCATCCATGCACCGCCAATAAAGCTTTGATACCTGAATAGCATCACACATAGCTCTGAAAATAGATTCAGAAAATCCACCTGCAATGTCGGTTCCTAAACCTACAGACAAATCTATATTAATAAAAGTCCGTATCGGTGCCATACCGGAAGCTAAATTTATATTGGACTGAGGACAATGTGCAACAAAGACTCCCTTTTCTTTCATTAAGTTTATTTCCTCCGCTGTAGAGTGTACGCAATGAGCCATGATTGTCGGACATTCCCCTCCAAATAGTCCTACATTATCATAAGCCTGCCCATAAAAACCGATATCCGGACACAACTCCTTAACAAAAGCAACCTCATCTAAATTTTCTGATAAATGGGATTGTAACGGAAGGTTGAATTCTTTCTGAAGCATTGATAATTCCTTCATTAATTCGTCCGAACACGTTGGTATGAATCTTGGAGTCAGGATTGGTTTCACGTTTTTATATTTGTGAGCAGTATTCTTGATCCAGCGTCTGGTATCGGCGGCTGATTGAAAGGAACCTTTTTCACAGAGATAATCCGGTGAATTACGGTCCATATTCACCTTTCCCACCAGTGCTTTTATCCCGGTAGCTTCTATTAGTTCCATTAGTAATTCCGTAGCCTCCACATGCAACGTAGCAAAGATAACAGCCCGTGTTGTGGCACTTTTCTTTAATGCTTCAGCAAATATCGCATAAGCATTTTTAGCATATTCCAAATCTTCAAGTCTTGCTTCTTCCGGAAAAGCATGTTGTTTCAGCCATTCCATCAGTTCCAGGTCCATACCCAAACCCCGAAAAGCAAACTGCGGAGCGTGAATATGCAGATCAATCAGCCCGGGAATTATTAAGGCTTCCATATAATCTCTGCAAGGAATATCCAGGTAACAATCCGGTAGTACTTTAAACACTCCGGCTGATCGCCCTTGATCACAAACTATATAGCCGTTATCTACAATCTCAAGAAGATTTTTATCTCGACTGTAACAAATATTTCCTCTTAGTGCATAAGTTTGTTCTTCCATATCCATCCCCATCCCATTGCTTATGTCATAAACGACCAG
>FWWL01001328.1_pt1 | contig 59874 bp, 64 predicted proteins | sample 2228331 | NCBI WGS metagenome assembly FWWL01 (sample SAMEA103939775, study PRJEB20133) | metagenome
CCAGCTTCACTGCTACTGCTACAAGGCATAGCAATATTTCTGCTCCACCAACTGTTTATGGAAACTACACTCTTACTTTTGTTTATCCTCCCGGCACAGTATCCTCATCAAATGCTAGTGCTAACAGAGACCTGGTAGATTAATTTCTAAACTATTTAAAGGAGGAAAGATGAAAAACTTAAGGAAAGGTTTCACACTTATAGAATTACTTGTGGTGGTCTTAATCATCGGAATACTTGCAGCTATGGGTATTCCGCAGTATTTTAAGGCTGTTGAACGCTCAAGGGTAAGTGAAGCAACAAATGTATTTTCTAATATTAAAAACTCCCAAGAAAGGTTTCTTTCAAGAAAAGGAATTTATTCTAATAACTGGGATGATCTTGATATTGAATTAAAAAACATATCTGGTACTACGTGTACTGGAACAGATGCTTGTCGTTTGAAATACTATGATATCCAGATAACTGCTAATACATCAACCAGCTTCACTGCTACTGCTACAAGGCATAGCAATATTTCTGCTCCACCAACTGTTTATGGAAACTACACTCTTACTTTTGTTTATCCTCCTGGCACAGTATCCTCATCAAATGCTAGTGCTAACAGAGACCTGGTAGATTAATATTATTCTAACATTATAATCCCTCCTCTTTGGGAGGGGGATTATTTTGAATAAAAACTAGAATTTATTCTTTCTTTAATTTTTGATTTCAACCTGATGTATGTTTTTTATAAACCTTAATTTATTACTACACATCCTCATGCTTCTTTAAACCCAACCATCTAAAAAACTTTTTCTGCTTTTCCTTTTTATAAAGGGGATATAATTGGGACTTCTTCAAACTTAATCTTTCCATTTAAAAGAAGAACAAAAAGAAAATTCTACTAAATCACCATAGAACCAGACCATCAAACAATTTAATATCTGTCTTCATCTCAATTATAATATGTCTTCATCAGTAATTAGATTTCGATTAGTAATTAAAATTTTGTAAAATATTATTAATGTATTGTGTGATAGATAACTTTAACAACATCTTTAATAAAATAACTTCTATAAGAGAAAAACTTCTAAGATTAAATCCTGATTGTGAAATAATGGCTGTTATAAAGTATGCTTCAAAAAATGATATACTTGAAGTAATAAAAGATGGAAGGATAAAAATTCTTGGAGAAAACAGGGTTCAAGATGCTATAAAAAGATGGGAAGAAGATCATCAATTTAAAAATCTTAGAAATAAAATAGAGCTACATTTCATTGGTCACCTTCAAAAAAACAAAGTTAAACATGCTATAAATATATTCGACTCAATAGATTGTGTTGATTCTATTGAATTAGCGAAAGAAATAAATAAAAGAGCCGGGAACAAAGGGATAAAAATTCCTGTTATGCTTCAGCTTAAGATAAATGAAAGAGATACTCAATACGGTATAAAAATTGAAGATTTTAATAAAGCATACAAAGATATATCAGAAATGGATAATATATCTATAAGAGGAATAATGGCAATAGGACCAATAACAGACAACGAAGAAGAAATAGCCAGGGCATATCAAACAGCAAAAAAAATATATTCTTCATATTTCAAAGAAGAAAAAAATAAAGATGGTTATAAAAATTATCTTTCACTTGGTATGAGTTCAGATTGGGAAATAGCAGTTAAAAATGGTTCAAATTTAATAAGAATAGGAAGTTATTTTTTTGAAAAGGGGGAGAAAGTATGATAGTTAAAATAAGAGTAATACCAAACTGTGAAGATAATGAGGTAATATCAAGAGTAGGTAAGGTATTAAGAGTAAAAGTATGTGGGACAAAAGATTCAGAAATAAATGAAATGTTGAAAAAGCATCTTGCGCAGTTTTTTGAAGTGAGAGAAAAAGATGTTAATATAATAAGGGGGCTTAGAGGAAAAGAAAAAACTGTTGAGATAACTGGAAAATCTGAAAATGATCTTGAAGACATAATAAATACAATACCATAAAATGATCTGTGAAAGAATAATATATAAAAGAAACCAGATAAAAATACTTGACCAGAGGCTTCTTCCTTTTAAAATAAAATATTACACAGCAACAAACTCTTCACAAATTGCAAAGGCAATTAAAGATATGATGGTAAGAGGTGCTCCCCTTATTGGAGATACTGCTGCTTTTGGATTTTTACTGGGGATAGATGAAATAATAAGGAAAAAGATAACAGATAAGAAAAAAATAATTGAAAATCTTAACACAAATGCTAAAATAATAACCTCAGCAAGACCTACAGCTGTTTCCCTTTTTAAATCTATTGAAAGGGTTCATACAAAGGCTATCAATTTTCTTAAACCCATGCCTGATAAAATTACAAAAAAGGAGCTTGAAAACTTAAGAGAAGAAGTATATAACGAAACACAAAAAATAATTGAAGAGGATAAAAATTCTACATTAAAGATAGCCGAAAATGGAGAAAAACTAATAAAAAAAGGAGCAAATATCATAACATACTGCAATACAGGAGCACTTGCTACATATGGAATAGGAACTGCTCTTGGAATAATTTTATATGCATACCAGAAGGGAAAAATAAATTGTGTTTATCCCTGCGAAACAAGACCATACCTTCAGGGACTCAGATTAACTGCCTGGGAGCTTAAGCAAAATAAAATTCCATTTAAGCTTATATGCGATAATATGGCTAGCTGGATTATGAAAACAGAAAAGATAGATGCTGTTATAATAGGAGCAGATAGGATAGCATTGAATGGAGATACTGCTAACAAAATAGGAAGCTACCAGCTTGCAATAACAGCAAAATTTCATAATATTCCTTTTTATGTTGCAGCACCAGTAGAAACTATAGATATAAGAATTAAAAATGGGATGGAAATAAAAATAGAAGAAAGAAAGCCAGATGAAATAATAACAATAAACGGCATTAAAATCTCACCAGATATTCCAGTAAGAAACCCTTCTTTTGATTTTGTTCCAAACTACCTTATTACAGCAATAATTACAGAAAAGGGAATAATAAGAAACCCTGATGAGAATAAAATAAAAAAACATTTGAATTTATAGTTTTTAATTTTACACAACTGTGTAATTTTTTTGTAATATATTTAAAGTATATTACTAACTATGAAGACAAGATATTTTGTTTTTATAAACCATACAATAAAAGGTCCGTTTACCTCTGAGGAGATAAAAAAACTTCCTTATTTTAAACCGGATATTCTCATTTCAAGGGAAGATGAACTTGGATGGTGGAAAGAAGCAGAAAAATTTGAAGAATTTTCATTTAAAAATTATTACATAGAAGAAAATGACTATAATCTTAAAAAAGATTTCAATATAAACATATTAAATTCAGTAATTCAAAGACAGGTTTTGAAGATAGAAGAACTAAAAGAAAAATTAAGTCAGAAGGAACTAGAAATAAGAGAAAAAGAATTTAATTTTAAAGAAATCATGAGTCAAAAAGATGAAAAGATAAAATTTCTTGAAGAAAAAATAAAAAAACTTGAAAATGAATTACTTGAGAAAAACAAAAACGAAGAGTGGGAAAAACTTTATTTTGATCTGAAAAGAAAGTTTTATCAAACCACAACTAAATATGAAGAAAAAATAAAAGAAAAAGAGAATGAAATAAAAAGAAAAATTATTGAAAAAAATGGAATTTTAACAAGATTTAACATAAAAAAAAAGGAAATCGAGATAAACTACAAGAGTAAAGTTTCATCGCTTGAAGAACAAATAAAGAAAATTTCTTCAGAACTTTATGAAAAAGATCTTATAATTTCTAAACTTAATCTTTTAAATAAAACACTCAATGACAAAATAAATGATTTAAAGAAAATTATTATTGAAGATGAAAAAGAAAAACTTCAAACAATAAAAAAACTCAATGATGAAATAATAGGGCTTGAAGAAAGATTAAACAATGAAAAAGAAAAAAATACAAAACTTGAAGATGAACTTAATAAAATAAAAGAAAGATTGAAGGAAATAGAAGAAATAAATAATTTGAAAGATAAGAAAGAAAGTGAACTTAAAGAAATTCTTATAGAAAAAATTAATACTTTAAAAAAATATCTATACAGAATACTTCCTGAAAATAGATAACAACTAGTTTTATTTTGTAAAATAAGTATTAAGAGGTAAGTATGGAATTTACATTAAAAGAAATACTAAAGGCTGGTGGACCGATATTTGTTTTTCTAATTTTATTATCAATATATTCAATTGCCATAATAATAGAGAAATACAAAGAATTTAAAAAAATAGTTACAAAAAACTCCATTTATATAAAAAAAATTTCACCATTGATTAAAAGTTCAAAATCTGAAGAGTTTTTAAGAACCGTTATTTCTCAAAAAAATATGGTTTCAGAAATTATTGTGGCAATGATAAACCATAAAGGAACAATAAGAGAAAAAAGAGAATATATTACAGCAATGATGGAATATTATAATTCCATACTTTCCAAAAAATTAAATGCTCTTGCCACAATTGGATCCATTGCTCCTTTTATAGGGCTTTTTGGAACTGTTATAGGTGTTATAAGAGCATTTAAGGATATGGCAGCATTTCAAAGTGCAGGACCATCAGTTATAGCTCATGGAATAGCTGAAGCACTTGTAAATACAGCAATGGGACTTTTTGTTGCTATACCTGCTGTTGTAGCATACAATTATTTTGTTTCAAGGATAAATAGATTTAATAGTGAAGTTGAATGGTTTATAGAACAGATAATAGACAAACATTACAAAAATGAAAATACATAATACATCAAAAGGTATAATATCTGAAATAAATATGATCCCTCTTATAGATGTGATGCTTATAATTTTAATTATATTTATGATAATAACACCTTTTTTTATAAACTCACACATACAAGTTAATCTTCCAAAAACATCATCTGCACCGCAAACGGTTTCTTCAAATACAGACAAAATAATAAAAATAACAATAACAAAAAATAAAGATTTTTATGTAAATTCAAAGAAGATTAAAATTTCTAATATAGAAAAAGAACTTACGCTACATCTTTCAAAGTCATATGAAAAAACTGTTCTTGTTGAAGCAGATAAAGAAGTATCCATACAGGATGTTATAAAAGCTATTGATATAGCAAAAAAACTTGGTGCAGGAAAGGTGGGGATATCGGTAAGAACTGAAAAATGAAAGAAGGATTATTATATTCACTAACATTTCATACGGGGGTTTTATTAATACTATTCGTTATTCCCTATAAATCCTCCACAATACCAAAGCAATATTATATTGATTTCATAGGATCTACACATGTCTCAACACCACAAAACTTTTCTGAAATTAAATCAAATATACAAACCGTAAAAAATGAAGAATTAAAAGAGCAAAATATAAATGAATCTAAAACCCAGCTAAAAACTAAAGAAGTTAAAACAGTAAAACAAATAGAAGATCCTGATTATCTTTACACCAATACAAAAACTATTATGCAACCCTCAATGGCAGAAGCAGAATCAGACATACTGAGAGAAACAAAAATATCTAATAATATCGAAGAAAATACTTCAAATACCTTACAAACAAACTCATCTTCTTTAAAAACTGATTCAGAATTTCCATATCCATGGTATATAATAAAACTTAGAACAAAACTGTGGGAAAAATGGCAAACAAGAAATATAACAACGAAAAACTTAAAAGCAATTGTAAGATTTAGAATTCTTAAAAACGGTAATATAACAGGAATTAGAATAGAAAATTCATCTGGAAACCATCTTTTTGATCAATCAGTAATTTCAACAGTCAGTGAAATAGAAAGATTTGACCCTTTACCTGAGGATTTTAATGAAGATTTCTTAACTGTATATGTAGAATTTAAAGCAACAGATTAAGTATGATTATTATAACAATATATCTTCTTACTCATCTTGCCTTTTTAATTTTATATCCTGATACAACATTTTTAGGCTTTTCTTATATTTTTATATCTTTTCTTTTATGGAGTTCTTTTTCTATTTTAATAAACTCAACATTAACCAGATTCAGAAAAGAAACTCAATTCAATGTTAAATTTTTTATATATATTTTAATGATTTTATCAATTGCATCCTTTTATCCACAAAATGATTCAAGAAGTGTTTTTGATAAAATAATCAATGAAGAATATCCAACAAGGTTCAGTATATACAGAGGTTTGAAAAGATTTGGTATAGATATGCCACAACTACTTAAGGAGAAAAAATGATAAAAACACTTTTAGGAATACTGTTAATAATTTTAATAACTATAACTATATTTATACTTTTTCCTGATACTGGAAAATATGGAAACTACTTTCTTTATGGTTATATAGCAATATTTTCATTTTTCTACCTTTACTTAACCCTAAACTTGAAGATGTTTAATATTTTTCCACTTTCACTTATTTTAAAGATTATTTTTTTTATTGTAATGATATTTGTTATTTTAGTTTTTACACTGCAGGAAGATAAAAAAACAATTTTTTCAAAAATAATGAAAGGTAACTTTCCTGATGCTGAAACAATAGATCGTGGAAAGATAAAATATATAAATGGGATTTTTATGGAACCAATTAAGATAAATATGAAAACCTTAGAAAAAGAAACACAGAAATTTTTTGAAAAGATTAAGTGAGGATAATATGAAAATAATTATAACAGGTGGTAGAGGGTTTATAGGTTCAAATCTTGTTAAAATTTTAAATACTAAAAGATACATAATAAGAGTTTTAACAAGAAAAAATAGTTTTGAAAAAGATAAGATTGAATATAGAGAGGTTGATTATCATAATAAGCAATCAATAAAAAAAGCAATTGAAGGTTTTGATGTTGTTATACATCTTGCAGCAACACTTTTTGCAAGAAATAGAAAAGAATATATATATGAAAATGTAGAGACAACAAAAAATCTTATAGATATGGCAAATGAAAATAAGATAAAAAGATTTATATACATATCATCGCTTGCAGCAGCTGGTCCAAGTTCAGATGCTTTTTATCCAAAGACAGAAAATGACCCTGATACTCCTGTTTCTGCTTATGGATTAAGCAAACTTCTTGCAGAAAAAGAAGTGTTAAAATTTAATCATGACTGGATTATTTTGAGACCTCCTATAGTTTATGGACCTAAAGATGATGGCTTTTCAACAATAGCTGAGTGGGTAAGAAAAGGAATAATGATATCTCCATCATCAAAGGATGCAAGATTTAGCTTTATATATGTAAATGATCTATGTAATTGTATAACAAGAGCAATTGAAGATGAAAGTATAAAAAACGAAAAGTACTATGTCTGTGAAAGAAATAATTATACCTGGCATGAGTTTATATCAATTATGGCAGAAGAAATGAAACTAAAAAAGCCTAAGATAATAAAAATGCCAAAAACATTGTTAAACATAACAGCAACAGGTTATGAAATATTTTCATATATATTTAATACAAAACCTGTTTTAAACAGAGATAAAGTAAAAGAAGCAACAACAAAACATTGGATAGCAAATCCTAAAAAATGGGAGGAAAAAACTAATTATACTAACTGGACCAATATATATGAAGGACTTAAACAGACCTTTTCAAATTTAGTATAATAGTTATTAAGTTTAAAGTTCTCTTGATTTTTACGTTAACATGAGTTTATTTTATGGAGAGATGGCCGAGTGGCTTAAGGCGGCGGTTTGCTAAACCGCTGTACGTCTGAAAAGGCGTACCGTGGGTTCGAATCCCACTCTCTCCGTAGCTGTGCTAAGAAGCGTGTCAGCATACGGGATTTTAGAATATAAAAATGTCAGATTATAACTGGTATCAAACATTAATTAAACCATCATGGGCTCCACCAGCCTGGGTATTTGGTCCTGTGTGGAGTGTTTTATATATTTTAATTATAATTTCTTTCACAACAGTTTTTTATAAAGCATACACAGGCAAAATACCAAAGATTATTGCTTTACCTTTCACGTTAAATCTTATATTTAATCTTTCTTTTACTCCACTTCAATTTGGATTGAAAAACAATTATTTAGCTGCAGTTGATATCATTTTTGTTCTGACTACAATTATATGGGCAATGGTTGCTATTTATCCTTATATAAGATGGATTTGTTACATTCAAATCCCATATCTTATCTGGGTTTGTTTTGCAACAGTATTACAATTAACAATCACATATTTAAATCACTAAATTTAAATTTAAAATATGAACCTTAATATTATTCTAATAATTATTTCAATAACAGCTTTCGTAAATCCGTTTATGATATCCTCTGTAAATATAGCAATAGTTGAGATTGAAAAATCACTTCAAACAACATCAAATTTAACGAGCTGGATAATTAACTCTTATATGCTTTCAACAGCTATATCTTTAATGCCTTCAGCAAAACTTGCCGACATATACGGGAAAAGAAAAATATTTTTAACTGGAATTTTTATATTTACTATTTTTTCCTTTTTATGCGGTTTATCTAAAAATTTTAATATGATGATAATTTCAAGAATAATTCAGGGGATAGGCGGAGGGATGTTTCTTTCAACAGGAACCGCCATACTTGCAAGTGTTTTTCCTAAAGAAAAAAGAGGAAGGGTTCTTGGAATAAATGTAGCATGTGTATATCTGGGGCTTTCACTCGGTCCTTTTCTTGGAGGGTTTATTGTATATAAATATGGCTGGAGTTCAGTTTTTTTTATAACAGCAGCAATAAACTTATTGATATTCTTTGTAGGTAAAAATAAGTTAATATTTGAAGAAATTTTAAGAAATGAAAAAATAGATTTTAATGGCATAATATTTTATTCCGTCTTCTTGTTTTCATTTATATATGGAATTTCTAAAATAAATACATTAAATGGAATAATAATTTTTATCATATCAATTCTTTTATTATACTCAGTTTACTTTATTGAAAGAAGATCAAAATATTCAATTATAAATATATTCAAACTAAAAAATAACATTTCTTTTATATTTTCAAATTTAGCAGCTCTGATAAATTATACGGCGTCAAGCGCTGTAACATTTTTTCTAAGCGTATATCTTCAAAATATACACTTTATGACTCCCCAGGAAACAGGAAAAATACTTTTAATTCAACCACTTATAATGAGCATAATATCTCCATTTGCTGGCAAATTATCTGATAGAAAAGAACCGCAAATAATAGCATCCTCTGGTATGATAATAACTACTATTTCACTTTTAATGCTTTGTTTTTTAAACTCAAATTCAAGTATAAATTATGTTGTAATTATACTGATACTGGCAGGTACTGGATTTGGACTTTTTAGCTCTCCAAATACCAATGCTGTTATGAGTTCGGTTGAAAAAAACTATTACACCATAGCTTCAGGCATACTTGCAACTTCAAGGGTTATAGGACAGTCACTTTCTATGGGCATTGCGACACTTTTTATTTCAATTTTTATGCACGGGGATCAATTTACTCAAAACAAAGAGGCATTTATTAAAGCTCTTAACTTTTCGTTCTTAGCATTCTTTATTCTATCCTTTGCAGGAATTTTTTTCTCAATTAAAAGGGGAAAGATATACGATAACTTTAAATCTTAGAAAAATTAAACTAATAATTTTAGTAATAGAGAAAAGGCTAATGTTGAGAAAACATACATCTTTCCTTGCGAAAAAGGAAGAAAAATAAAGAGAAAAAGTTTATAATTAAAATTATGTAAAATTTAATTATGGAGGCAACATGAGCTTGTTTAAAAATCTAATATCAAAAATTTCAGGTTTTTTTCTTACAAATTATGTGTTGCCAAAATTTTTCAAAAATGAAGAAGAAAAAAAGATTGATGAACCGATGAAGAGATTGTTAATAGAAGAGGCAAGAATTTTATCTGAAATAAAATACTTCAACGAAAAGATACTCGAAGAGCTTGCAAGAGTAAAGATGATTTTATTTGCTTCATTGTCTTTGAATATTATAACATTAATCTTTGTTTTAATAATCCTTTTAAGAAAATAGGAGAATATTATGCCGAAAATATCGGTAATTGTTGGAAGTAAAAACAATATTCTTAAAATAAAGGATCTTATAAAAACGCAGAAAAATTTTAACATATATCTTGACTTAAAGATACTTTTAGCACAATATTATTAAAAATATTCCGTGAAAATCTTAAAACCAACAGAAAAAAATATTAAATTTTGTGCAGGGTTAATCAGAAAAGGTGATGTTATTGCATTTCCAACAGAAACTGTATATGGGCTTGGAGCCAATGCATTAAATCCAGATGCATGCCTCAGAATATTTGAAATAAAACAAAGACCAAAATTTGATCCTTTGATTGTTCATATCTCTAAAAAAGAGGATTTAAATAAAATTGCAAAATTTGTTCCTGATAAAATAAAAAAACTTACTGATAAATTCTGGCCTGGACCTCTTACAGTTGTTGTTGAAAAAAAGGAAATTGTCCCTGATATTGTTACAGCAGGACTTAAAACTGTTGCTATAAGAATGCCCAAAAATGAAATAGCTTTAAAACTTATAAAATATGCTCAAACTCCCCTTGCAGCTCCAAGTGCAAATAAATTTACAAGGATAAGTCCGACAAATCCATATCACATAAAAAGACAGTTTAAAAAAAACGATATAAAATATATTATAGATGGTGGCAAAACTGAATATGGGGTTGAGTCAACTATAATAAAGCATGAAGCAGGTAAAATATACATTCTTAGAAAGGGAGCAGTTTCAAAGGAAGAAATAGAAAAAACTCTTGGAGAAAAAGTTTATATTAAAAAATCTAAAAAAATAGATTCACCAGGACAGTTTAAAAAACATTATGCTCCAATTGCAAAAGTTATAATTGTTAATAACAAAAACATTAAAAGTGATCCTGAAGCAGGTTATATTGCTTTTTATAAAAAACCTGAAATGAAATTTAAAGTTATAAAGATACTTTCAGAAAAGAAAGACCTCTATGAAGCTGCAAGAAATTTGTTTGAGTATTTTCACGAAATGGAAGAAAAAAAAGTAAAAAGAATATATATTGAAAAAGTTCCTGAAAAGGGAATTGGGTATGCTATTATGGATAGAATAAGAAAGGCATGCGGAAAATAATATGAAGATTTTACATATAACAGAATCAAATAGTTTTTCTGGGGGGGTAAATCAGGCGCTTTATCTGGCAAGAATACTGAAAGAAAAAGGAATAGAAAATTATTTTGCCTGTCCTGAAAACTCAATTTTAAAAAATAAAGCAAAAGATGAATTTATATTTTTTAATTTTAAACCAGATGGAAGCTTTGATTTTAAAACAATGAAAATAATGGCTGAGTTATTTGATAAATATAAATTTGATGTTGTTCATGCACATCATCCAAAGGCTCACAGTTACGGTTTATGGGGGAAAAAACTATCCAAATTTAAACCTGTTTTTGTTGTTTCAAGAAGAGTCTCACACCCAATACCTAAAAACCCATATGCTCAAATAAAATATAAATCGAAAGATGTTAATGCTTTCATTGCTGTGTGTGATGCTGTAAAAAAAATTCTTGTTAACTATGGAATAAATGAAGAAAAGATATATGTGGTGTATAGTGGAGTAGATACAAAAAGATTTAAACCTCAACCCAGAGATCTTGAATTTAAAAAATCTCTTGGAGTTAATGAAGATGATTTTGTTATATCCCATGTAGGGAACTTCAGTAATGAAAAAGGTCAGATATATTTAATTAAAGCAGCAAAAATTTTATATGATAAAGGATATAATTTCAAACTTCTTTTCGCCGGAGTAAAAACTGACTCACAAGAACTTAAAGATCTTTTTATTAAAAATAATATTCCTCTTTCAAAAGGAATTTTCCTGGGACTCAGAAATGATGTTGAAAAAATACTCAATATCACCGATATAAGTATAAACGCCAGTGTTAAAGGAGAAGCTTTAAGTGGAAGTATAAGAGAATCACTGGCATGTGGAGTACCTGTAATAGCATCTGATATATCTGGAAATTCTGAAATAGTAAAAAATGATTTTAATGGTTTTCTTTTTAAACCCGGCAATTTTACAAAGCTTGCTGAAAAGATTGAAATTTTAATAAATAATAAAAAACTGAGAAAAAAATTTTCTCAGAATGCTATTCTGACCATAGATGAAAAATTTACAGTTGAAAAAATGGCAGAAGAAACTTTAAGTATTTATAAAAAATATCTTTCTACTCATTAACCTTTCCTTTAACAAGTCCCCACCCCAAACACCAAAAACTCGAATTAACTCCAAATATCACCCACACAGATACCTCACTTCTACACCTCTAAACCTCCATACCTCCATCTATACACCTATACATTTACACATCCATATCTCCATTATTTAGGGTGTGTCCACACGGCATATCTTTCACCACTTGTTTCAAGCTTCCAGTTATCTCCGGGGTACCATCCCCAGTTTTTACCAAGCTTTACAACTACATACTGTTTATCACCTTCTATTACCGCTGCATAAAGCTCATTTTGAGCTGCCAGAATTTTTATTGGACTTGTCGAACTTATTCCTGCATTTTTTCGTATCTTAATAAGAGATTTAATCTTTTCCTTATATTCATTTCCCCAATCATAAAAATGAGGCCAGAAAACACAAGGAATCCCAGGATGAGTTAGTATATATGCATAACCCATCATTCTTTGAATCTTATATTCATTTGAAGCGGTTGCTATAAAATTTGGATCTCTTGGAGATGTATCATGATTTTCAATAAAAGTAACAGATTTTTGAGGCCACCAACCTATAACTCCTGATGGTTTTCCATTGTCATTTAAAATTTCATATCTTTCACTTTCCACAGCAGCAACCAAGTTATATCTTGTTGTAAAATCAAAGGCACTTGAAGCATTTGTTCTTGGGGGGTCATCAGTTCCATCAATCCAGTTTACTATAAGTTGCCTGTTAGTATCGTAAAACTCGCCAACACTAAATACTGGATCGGAAGCATAATTATAAAGCTTTACATAATACGGTGGATACCCCTTAACCATATCATATCGCCAGCCGTCAAATCCAAGTTCATTTCTTAAAAATCTTAAAAATATTTTTGCATCCTGTTGAACTATTTCCTGTCTATGATCAAGATCCCGACAACCCCAGTCTCCCTGGCCTTCGTCATAATTAGGGCTTTTGCCTCTATTTGGTTTATCTGGAAAACCAGGCCATTCATCATCCTGAACTATTATTGTTGAAGGCCAGTCAGGATTTGTAAAATCATACCAATCCGCTGTTCCATTTCTATGATTTAAAACCACGTCAGCAAGAACATAGATGTTGTATTTATGCATTTCTTTTATTGCCCTTCTAAGATGTTCTTCCTTCCCCCATTGGGAATCGAGGTTATACCACTCGGTTGGATAATAACTACCCCTTGAGACAGGAGGAAACCACACAATTTCAAAACCAGAATCTGCTATATCCTTTGCCTTATCAGCTAAAACACCCCACCAGCCGTTTGGAGGATTGTACCAATAGCTATCAGCATACCAGTGAAATCCTTGAAGCATAACCATATAATTTGCTTTTGAATCAAGTTTTGTAGATTTTGAAGATTTAAAATTTTTATCAGAATATTTCTCTTTTGCTTTTAACCATAACTCCCTTGCTCTGGGAGATCCCTTAGGTTTCTGTAAATTATTTTCCGGTTTTTGAGATGGAAGCTCACTAACTTTTATATCATTTATTTTTATATCTTCAAGTTTAAGGTTATTGCTCTGTGAAAAAAGACTCAAAGCAAAAAATAAACCACTTAATATTAAACTTAAAATACCTTTTTGCATTTTCAAACCTCCACACTCTAATCTTTTTTACATTATACTATTATATTATTTTTTTTCAAAAGTCAAAGGATACACCCAGATATAGGAAAAAAGTCCCAAGAAAAAAATGTTAAAACTAGAAGAAAAAATGTTAAAATTAAATTATGGTAAAATTCAATATTAATAAAGATAAAATAGTTATAATTGGCCTTGGTTATGTTGGACTTCCAATGGCTATCCTATTTTCGAAAAAATATAAAGTCATTGGATTTGATATAAAAAAAGAAAGAATTTTAGAACTTAGAAAAGGCATCGATAGAAATGGAGAAATAGAAAGAAAAGAGATTTTATCATCAGGAATATTATTCATAGATAATGAAAAAATGATTGCTGATGCAAAGGTTATAATAGTAACAGTTCCAACCCCTGTTGATAAATATAATAATCCTTATATAAAACCACTTATATCTGCTTCTGAAATTGTCGGAACTAACATTAAAAAAGGAAGTGTAGTAGTTTATGAATCCACAGTGTATCCTGGCTTAACAGAAGAAATATGTATTCCAATTATTGAGAAAAAAAGTGGTTTAAAATGGAAAAAGGATTTTTGGGTCGGATATTCACCTGAAAGGGTTAATCCAGGGGATAGAGAGCATACAATAGATAAAATAAAAAAAGTTGTTGCAGGAGATACACCTCAAACACTTGAATTTTTATCAAAACTATACGGTAGTGTTATTTCAGCAGGAATATATAAAGCACCAAATATAAAAACAGCTGAAGCTGCAAAGGTAATAGAAAATACTCAAAGAGATTTAAATATAGCTTTAATAAACGAACTTTCAATAATATTTCATAAAATGGGACTTGATACAAAAGAAGTTCTTGAGGCAGCATCAACAAAGTGGAACTTTTTAAAATTTGAGCCTGGCCTTGTTGGAGGGCATTGTATAGGAGTTGATCCTTACTATCTAACATACAAAGCTCAAAGTCTCGGATATCATCCTGAGGTTATTTTAAGTGGAAGAAGAATAAATGATAATATGGGAAAATATGTGGCTCATAATACCGTAAAACTTTTAACAAAATATAAGAAAAAACTTGATAACATAAAGGTTTTGATACTCGGTTTAACTTTTAAGGAAAATATAAGAGATATAAGGAATACAAAAGTAATCGATATCTATAGTGAGTTAAAAGAATGGGGAATAAATGTTGAAATTTACGATCCCCTGGTGGATGAGAAAGATGTAAAAAAAGAATATGGAATAGATTTACTAAAAGATGTTAAAAAATCTCAAAGGTATGACGCTGTAATATTTGCTGTAAAACACAAAAAACTGATTGATAATTTTAATCTTGAAAAGATTATTTCTATATCTAAAAAGCCAGTTATTTTCATTGATGTTAAAGGGATATTTAATAAAAATGAGGCCGAAAGAAAAAATATTATCTACTGGAGACTTTAATATTATTTTTGATACTCAAGTATTTCAATTATATCTTTTTCAGTTAAAAAGCTTTCCCAGAGTCTTGCAAGCTCAAAGGCATTTTTTGATATCTTTTCAAAATCTTTTTCAAAAATATTATTTTCACTCAATCTTGTTTTAAGTCCAATTTTATTAAACCAATTTTCCACTTTTTCAATAACCAGCAGGGCAGTTTCAATCTTTCCATCATTTTTAATATCAAATATATTCTCTCCAAAAAGCAATATTCTTTCAATATCTTTTTTATTAATAAGATATTTTAAAAATCCAGGAAAAACTATTGCAAGACCAAGCCCATGAGGTATATCATATATTGCACTTAAAGAATGTTCTATTATGTGATTTATAAAATCAACATCTTTATATCCAAGATACTGCTGACCATTTAAGGCTAAGGTGCAAGCCCACATAAAAGATGCCCGAGCATTATAATCCTGTAGATTTTTAAATATTCTTTCAGTTGAATTAATTATTGTTTTAACAACAGCATAAACATAGTTATCTGTGATAATAGAATCTCTATCAGAGGTTGTAAAATATCCTTCTAAAACATGAAGCATAGCATCAACTGCACCATAAGCGATTTGATTTAATGGAAGAGAAAATGTTGTCGCTGGATCTAAGATTGAAACCTTCGGAAAAAGATGGTATGAATGAATTGAGTATTTCTGCTGGGCTTCTTCATTGGTAATAACAGCACCACTATTTGCCTCAGAGCCTGTAGCAGGTAAAGTAAGTACTACACATAAAGGAACTGCCTGTTTAATTTGTGCTTTACCTGTAAAAAAATCCCATAAATCTCCTTCATAATATACTCCACAGGCAATTGCTTTAGCCTCATCAATAACACTTCCACCACCACAGGCAAGAATAATATCGCACCCTTCTTTTTTAAAAATTTCAACTCCTTTTTTAACGTGACTTAAAATAGGATTTGGTTTGACTCCACTATACTCTACAAAATCAATATTATTTTTTTTAAGGCTTTCAATCACTTTATCATAAACACCATTTCTTTTTATGTTTCCCTGTCCGTATACAAAAAGTGCTTTTTTTCCATATCTTGAGACTTCTTTACCAATCCTTGAAATCGTGTTTTTGCCAAATATTATTTTTGTTGGATTTGAGTATATAAAATTTTCCATAAAACCTCCTTATAGTAGAGCTTTCAAATATTTCTCTACAGTTTTAACCATTCTATCCACAGTTCTAAAAGTAACAAAGCCTTTTCTAGAAGCATACTCAACATAGGGATCATAAAGATTTCCACTTGCCACACAAAAAATAACAGGCTTTTTTACACCGGTAATATAGTTGATAAATGATCTTTCAAGATTATCAGGATAATTTGAACAGGATGGAAGTGTATTAAGATTTGGAGTTAATGGAACCATAGAAAGAAGAATAACATCATACTCATCTATAACACCATTAATAATATCTTTTATTGCATCATCGCCTGCCATTGGGGTTGTATCCATTGGATTTTTAAAATCAACGATACTGTCAAGCTTATATTTTTTAAGTATTTCGTCAATTTTTTCTTTCAATTTATCTGAAGGTTTTTCAACATTTAAAAATGATATGTTATCAGCCATACCAGTTGTTTCAAAACCGGCATTTGATATTAAAAATGCTTTCTTTCCTTTTATTTCATATTTTGAAAGATATGTTGAAAGGAAACTCATATCACAAAACTCTTCAAAATCATCACATACAATTGCACCAGCTTCTTTTAAAAGTTTTTCAAATATTAAATAATTTCCAGCAATTGAAGCAGTATGTCCCATAACAGCCTTCTGACCCAGAGATGTCCTTCCAGCTTTATAAAGTACTACAACTTTACCATAATTTCTTGCTCTTTTTACAATCTCTACAAGCCTGAACCCATCTTTATATTTAAACCCTTCAATATAGCTAAGAATTACCTTTACATCGGTTTTTGAAAAGTAATCAAGATAATCCACAACTGTAATATCCTGCTGATTTCCAACTGTTATTGTATAATCAGGTATGACATATGGTATTTTTGTCAATGTTGAAATTACAAAGGCACCACTCTGACTTACAAAAGCAGATTTAACCATATAAGGATTTGAACCAAGAGGATAATGCATTTTATATTCAGGTATAAAAAATGTATTGACCTTTGAGTTATTTAACACTATTCCCATACAGTTGCCACCATTTAAGGCAAAGTTTTTGTTTTTTTCTCTGGCAAGTTTTATAAAATCATTTATTTTTTTGGCTATATCTTCGCTTCCACTCTTCTCACCTACTCCACCTGTTATCAAAACAACTCCATTCATCTTACCACTTTCGGATATATCCCGCATAACTTCAATAAGTCCTTCCACAGGAACAGCAACAACACACATATCTATTTTAGATGGAAGACTTTTTATATCAGGATATGCTTTTACTCCATCTATTTCATTAACACCTTCTTTTATAACAAATATATTTTTCTTATCAAACCCCGCTTTTATTGTATTATTTAAAATTATTCTTCCCATATTCATCTTCTTTTCACTCACACCGACAATTGCGATTGTCTTTGGTTCAACTATAGAGTTTATAGCACCATTTGATGGGATATCTCTTTTTTTATTTTCAGATTTTCTAAACCTCAAAACTCCATCAAGCGAATAAAGTTTTCCGTTACTTAAAGCAAGAGGGTTTACCTCGACTTCTTCAATTGTAAATTCATCACCCTCATCATTAAAGTATTTAGTAAGCTTGATAATTCCTTCTATCCATTGAATAATCTCTTTTTTATCACAAAGCTGTTTAAGTCCTCTTACTTTTCCAAGAAGATAATTAAATATCCACGTATTTTCAATAAACCTTTCTATATCATCTTCACCATTAACTGAATAGACACAAAGAAATGATGGTGCGATATCTTTCCTTAACGCTTTTATAAAACTCTCTGTATGAGTACCACCCGGACCTATTGTTATAATAGGTCCAAATGCCTCATCATTTTTCGCTCCTAAAAGAAGTTCTTCACCAATTGCAAATGGAGAATGAGTTATAAACTCCATTGCTAAAACCCCATCTATGTCTTTGAAATCAAGTATTCTCCTTAAAACTTCCTTTATTTTTTCTTCATTTCTTTCGACAATCTTAACTCCCCCACTATCAGTTTTATGAAGATTTGTAGAAGAAACAATCTTGATTACAATTTTATCAGTTTTAATACTCTCAAATATCTTTTTTGAAAATCCATTAATATCTATATCATTTTTTGTCATATAAACATATAATGGAACATTAAGTTTAAGAACCTTAAATATATCATAAACCTCAACCTCAGTAAGATTTTTTCTTCCCTCAACATAGGCTTTCAAAATAATATTTTTTATTTCATCTTTCATATCTCCTCCAGTCTTTCAACATTAATCTTTGAACAGAAACTCATAATATCTTTTTTATTTATTATTCCTGCTCCAAGACTCAAACAATCAGAGACAGCACATGCAGTGGAATATTTTAAAATATCAACATCTGATTTTTTTAATGATGAAAAATAGATAAATCCTGCCATAAAAGAGTCCCCGGCACCAACTCCTGATATAAAATTATCAAGATGAGGTGGATAAATTTTATAGGCAGTACCATTTAAAATAGCAAAAAAAGGTTTAGAGTTATCAGTAATAATAAAGTTTTTAAGACCATAATTCCTGAATTTAATATAGATATATTTAAGATTCTCATATGAAAATTTTAATTTCGAAAACTCTTCAAATTCAGCTGAATTTATCTTAACATTACACCCACCCGCTTTTATTGCTGCAATAAGATTTTTTCCTGTAATATCAAGATAACTTTCTAAGTTCATTTTTTTTGAATAATTTATTATCTCCGAATAAAAACTATGATCTAACCCTTTTAAAGTTCTTCCAGATATACAAATTCTTTTTGCTTTTACAATCTTACTCAATATAAATCTTTTTATAATCTTAACATCATCTCTTTTTAATTTTGGTCCTTCTTCATTTAAATCTGTTGACACCCCTTTATTGTTTATAACACTTATACATACTCTACTTTCACAAGAATTTAAATAAATCATCGAATTTTTTATACCTTCTTCTTTAAGTTTTTGTTTTATATATTTTCCATTATATCCTGAAATAACACCACATAAAAGATAATCTCTACTAAAATTTCTAAATGCCCTTGCAACATTAACTCCCTTACCACCTGCTAAAACAACATGTGGATTTAAACGATACGAAAAGCCTTTCTCAAATTCAGGGATATAAAATGTTTTATCAATCGCCATATTTAAGTTAATTATTAAAAGCATATCAAAAATAATTTATCATTTTTATTAAACAAAGACAAAATTTTGTATTATATTATTATGGCAAAGTATAAAATTTGTTTTATTACAGTTGATAAGAAAGAAAAAGCAATTGAAATAGCAAGAAAACTTGTTGAAGAAAAACTTGCCGCATGCGTAAATATAATTGAAAATGTGTACTCAATATACAGGTGGCAGAGAAAGATAGAAGAAGCAGGTGAGTTTTTGCTTGTTATAAAAACAAAAGCAATTCTTGAAAAAGATATAATTGTGGCAGTAAAAGCTATACATCCATATACAGTTCCAGAAATAGTGTTTTTTGATATAACCGAAGGTAACGAAGAATATCTTAACTGGCTTGGAGCAAATACACTTTTCACATCAAATATAACAAAGGATAAGGAAGAAAAAGAAAAATGAAAACAATACTTCATATACTTGTAGTAGTAGTTACAGGATCTCTTTTTGGAACCGTTTTAACAAAACTTACTTCCATATGGTTTTCTCCTCAAGGGAATTTAAACTCAATTTTAAACACAGCAATAAATACAGGGCTTAATCCCACAACAGTTGATATAGGTGTTATTCAATTTACACTTGGTTTAATATTTAAATTTAATGTTGCAACACTCATAGGAATATTTTTTTCAGCAATAATATACAAACAAATGATTAAATGAAATTTATACTGGCATCTAGTTCTCCAAGAAGAAGAGAGATACTAAAAAAACGGGGATATAAATTTAAAATAATACCTTCAAAAATAAAAGAAATATCTAAATATAAAAAACCACATCTGGTAGTAATTGAATTAGCCCAAAAAAAAGCTGAGAATGTTTCTCAATCTTATCCTGATACTGCTGTTCTTGCGGCAGATACCATAGTATTCTGTGATGGTAAAATAATTGGAAAACCAAAAAACGAAAAGGAAGCATACAAAATGTTAAAGTTTCAAAGCGGTAAATGGCAAAAGGTATATACCGGTGTAGCTTTAATATGGAAGAAAAAAAATATAAAAATGCTTGGTTATGAAAAAACTCTTTGCTATATGAGGAAAATTGATGAAAAAAAACTTAGAGAAATATTCAGAAAGCATCTTGATAAAGCTGGAGGATGGGCAGTTCAAGATAAAAACGATATGCTTATTACAAAGATAAAAGGAAGATATGATAATGTTGTAGGACTTCCTATGAATCTGGTTGAAAAGTTTTTTAAAAAGGCTGGATTAATTTAATATAATTTGTTTATGAGATTATTTAGTGTATTTCTTTTTTTCTTTATTTCCTGTACAGCTAATATAAAAAAAATATCGAAGGATGAACAGATACAGCTTGCTCTTAATGAGATAAAAAAAACAAATTATTCACATCTTGTTTCATATATTTATAAATCCCCTGTTGATGTTGAGTACAATTTAAACCTGCATCATCAATGCTTCCATCTTAAAACAATAGACAGAGATAAAATATTAATTCCTTATAAAAGTATGAGTTCTCAATTTTTAACAGAAATTGAAACTTTAAAGGGAATGTATATTTATAAAATAAAAAATAAGTTTGAGTTAAAAGAATATCCATATGAAGTTGATCTTCTTTTATCGTATCTTGAAATTGATTATATCATAAGAAATAACAAGCTTGAATATTTAAAAGATAACAGTATGAAAAATGAACTAATCTATAAAAAATTTTGTAAATACATCATATCAATTGAAGAGTTTGAAAGCTTTATAAAAGAACTTACTCAAAAAAATGATATTTTCTGCCATTATCCTCTTTATGATATTAACTACTATGAAGAGAGATATAAAAATCTTAAAGAAGCTCTTGTTTCAATTGAAGGTGATAGTTTTTTTAAACTTATGTATGAAATTTATTTAGATGAGGTAAAAAAAGGAGAAATAACCTTAGCTGATGCTCAAAAAAAATACTATTATTTACTTTCAGAACCAAGAAAAAAACTCCAGAGAGAGCAAATGGTGAACATAGTAAATCAACTAAAATTCCTTTCAAAATTTAAAAGATTTTATAACTCCGAGATTAAAAAATTTTACAAAAACAGAGAAAAATATAAAGACATTTTTGAGAACTTTTTAGAATGTAAACCTTAAAAAGCATCAATCTAATATTTCCTAGATAAATAACTTATTTTGTAAAATTTAATTATGGAAAAGTTTTATGTAAAAAAGGTATTTGAAGTATCTTATGCCCATAGACTTCTAAATTACAATGGAAAATGCGAAAATCTTCACGGGCATAATGGCAAGGTAGAAGTTATCTTAGAGGTTAATAAACTTGATAATCAGATGATGGTTATGGATTTTATTAAATTAAAAGAAATAGTAAGAAGCTGGCTTGATGAAAATATGGACCATAAAGTAATTTTATCCAAGAAAGATCCCCTTGTAAAAATTTTAAAAAAAGCAAAACAGGAGTTATTTGAAACAGATGAAAATCCAACAGCAGAAGTACTTGCTCAAATTATAAAAAATAAACTAAAAGAAAAAGGATTGAGTATTAAAGAAGTAAGATTCTGGGAAACAGATACCTCAATGGCGGCCATAAAGGAGGAATAAGATGGAAATTTATGACATAATAATCATAGGAGCAGGTCCAGCCGGGCTTACTGCTGCAATATATGGAGCAAGGGCAGGTTTGAATATTCTTGTTATAGCTGGACCAACTCCAGGTGGTCAGCTTTTACAAACAATGGATATAGAAAATTTTCCTGGATTTGAGAAACCAATATCAGGTTTTGATTTAATGAATAAAATGATAAATCAGGCAAAAAGACTCGGCGCAAAACTCACAACAGAGTTCGCGAAAGAAGTTGATTTAAATGAAAGACCATTTAAAGTTATAACAGCAAATAAAACATATTCTGCAAAATCACTTATCATAGCCACAGGTGCTAATGCAAAATGGCTTGGACTTGAAAGCGAGCAAAGATTAATTGGAAAAGGAGTTTCAGCATGTGCTACATGTGATGGATTTTTTTATAAGGGGAAAATAGTATGTGTTATAGGAGGAGGAGATAGCGCATGTGAAGAAGCAAACTTTTTAACTAATTTTGCAAATAAAGTTTATTTAATACATAGAAGGGATCAGTTAAGAGCAGCATATATAATGCAGGAGAAGGTTAAAAAAAATCCAAAGATTGAGATAATATATAATCATATTCCTGTAGAAATTTTAGGAGAAAATAAAGTAAATGGGATAAAAATAAAAAATGTTATAACCGGAGAGCAAAAGGTTTTAGAAGTAGACGGTGTATTTATAGCAATAGGGCATCATCCAAACTCAGAAATAGTCTTAAATAAAGTTAAAACAGATGATCATGGCTATATAATAGTCGATCAAAAATATGAAACATCCGTTCCTGGAGTTTTTGCCTGCGGTGATGTAGCAGATCCTTTATATAAGCAGGCAATAGTTGCAAGCGGTAGTGGATGTATGGCAGCTATGAATGCAATAAAATTTGTAGAATCATATTGATTTTTTATAAAATATTATTATAGATCTTTAGTTGCCCCCATAGCTTAATGGATAAAGCAGCTGCCTTCTAAGCAGCTGATCCAGGTTCGATTCCTGGTGGGGGTACTTGCTTTTTGAAAATATGGATTTATGACAAGAATAAAAGTAAAGATTGAAGGAAAGTAAAAGGAAAACTCATTAAAAGTTCTACACATCCATACATCTATTCTTCACATCTAATAAAGAGTAAGGCAAAATTGAGATTTAATTCCTCTATATTTCAAAATTGAGGTAAAGGTTAAGGTTAAGGAAAAATAATAAGATTAAGGTTGAAATTAAGATTGAAAAAATTTCTAGCAGTGTTAGTAAGGAGGATCTCTTTAAAATATAAAAAAAGTATAAAAGCATAGAAAGAAAAATTTTTTTAATTTCACATATAATTTTTATTGGTAAGTGATAAGTTTGATAAAATGATATTTGATAAAATATTAAGGAAGAGTAATGGATAAAATCTTTTTAATACTGGCAATTTTTTTAAGCTCCTGTACCTCTGATATACTTAAACAGGCAGATAGACTTTATCGGGAAGGAAAACCTAAAGAAGCTTTGAGATACTATCAGAAATACTATAAAAAAAATCCAGGATCCTTAAACTCAGATTATGCTGCGTATATGAGCGGAATTATTAACTTACAATATCTTAAATGTGATGAAGCAAAAAAAGATTTTGAGTTTATAATCAAAAATCATCCTCAAAGCAAATATTACAAAGAAGCATATATAAGATTTTTAAACTGTCCAAATTTTATTTATTCCAGATACAAAAAACTTTACATTGGAGACTCACAGAGTTACGGTAAGAATGCTCTTGAAATAATCAGTTTTACAACAAAAACCACAAATACAGTTGAATTTATCGCATCAATCTATGCGGGAAAAAGATTAATTGCAAAGGAAAAAAAATCTTATATAATTTCATATAATGAAGTAAAAGAAAAAAAGGGAAATATTACAAAGACAATAATAAAATATCCTATACCATCTGAATGGTATGAATTTTCAAATAACGAAAAGATATCATATAATAGTTATATTGTGGATAAAGTCGTGGTTAAAGCAGGAATTTTTGAAAACTGTCTCAAGGTTGTTGAAAAAAGAGAAAACTATGAGGTCGGAAATTATTATGCAATTGATGTGGGAAAAATATTGGCAACTGCAATATATAATAATAATGAAAAGAGAATAGCGGAGTTAATAAAATATGAATAATTACGAAGATCAAGATTTATTTTCTGTGAAATACATACATGACGAAGAAAAAAACAATAAAACCTTAGATCTTTTCCATTTTTCATACTCTAAATTTTCACTTTATAAAGAGTGTCCATTAAAATATAAATTCAAATATATAGATAAAATTAAAGAGAAACCAAAACCTTTCTTCTTTTTAGGTTCCTTAATTCATAAAATCCTGTATGAATTTTATAGAAGAACTCCACCACCACAGCTTGAAGAACTGATAAATATCTATGTTTCAGAATGGAACAGTAAGAGTTTCGAAGAAAAGGGATATATAAAGGAAGATTATGATAGAATGGATTTCAATAAAGGAATAAGAATAATAAAAAACTTTTATGACAAGCATAAAGACAATAAAGATATCCCATTTCAACTCGAATATGGTAACTATATTTCAGTTGATGGACTTAAAGTTCAGATAATAGCAGATAAAATAGAGTATATTGGAGAGGGGAAAATAATAATAGTTGACTACAAAACAGGGAAATCAGGAGAAAGAACAAACGAACAGCTTTATTTTTATCAAAAAATAGTAGAGCTGGACAAAGACCTTATTAAAAAGGTTGAAGAAAGATATAAAGAGAAGATAAAGAGACTTGAAGTGGAAGAAATGCTTTATTACTATGTAGAAGAATTAAAAGAAGTAAGATTTAAAAGAGCTGATGAAAGGGAAATAGGAAGATTCTGGGAAGAAGTACTTTATACTGTGGAAGATATAAAATCTCAAAAGTTTGATCCAAAACCATCTGAAAAATCATGTGGCTGGTGCGATTTTAAGACATTATGCCCCATATATGAAAAAAGAGATACAACCATCAATGAAAATCTAATTGAAAAATATATGGAAATTAAAAAGAAAATAGAGGAGCTTGAAATTGAAAAAAAGGAAATTGAAAACAAAATAATAAAAGAAATAAACAAAGAATATATTGAAATAGACAAACCTTTTTCAAAAATTAAAATAAATAAAATAAAAACATATGAGTTTGATAATAGAGAAGAAATAATAAAACTTCTCAAAAAATATAATCTTTATAATGAAAATATTTTAAGGCCTACTATTCAGTCATTAGCTGAACTTATAGAAAATCCACAAACTCCAGCTGAATTTAAAGAAAAAATAAAAAACTATTCAAAGATTAACTGGAAACTTAAAATAACAGAAGAACAAAAATAGGTCTTTTTTCCCATATATAAATTAGAATAAAAGCCCTTGAGAAAAAAGTATTTTTAATTTAAAATAGATTTTAGAGGAGGATGAGATGAAAAAGATAATTTCACTACTACTTACAGTGATAATAATAACATCTAATGTTAATATTTCATTTGCTAATAATGCTTTAAAAGAAGCAGGATCTGCTATTCAAGACGCAGATAAAACATTTGACGGGAAAACAGTAAATAAAGCTGTTGATTTAACAATTTCAGATGATTCTAAGGATAAAACAAAATCTTCACCATCATCAGGGCAAAAATTATTTATTAAAGGACCTGAAAAAGCAGTAATTCCACCATCAAAAGAAAATGAAGCCACAACTCCAAAAGAACCTACTTTTCTTGAAAAAGTTGCATGGGATATAGAAAATAATAAGTCAGGTTATTTAACAGTTGGAGCTGCAGCTGGTTTTATGGGATTTTTACTTGGAGGTCCTTTAGGAATGTTGGTTGGAATTGGAGCAATGATGGCTTTTACAATAACACAAAGAGCAGACTACATTAAAGCTTTTGCACAACCACCTAAGAAATAAATCTAAACTCATTATCATTCTTCAAATGCTTCTACAGTATATATATAGATTTCAGTGTTTGAGTGATTTATAAAAGAATAATCAATTCCTGCTTTATCTTCAAAAAGTGAGCGTAAAAACTCCTCTTTAGTTTTAAAATGTTCCCACACCTGTGGAAGATATGTTCCACTTCTAAAGCCATGTCTTACATAAACCCCATGAATGTTTTGCTTTATCTCAGATATATCATTTATTTTTTTAAGAGGAGAAAGTATTGATATTTCAATCTTTATATCCTTAAGTTCCTCCAGTGAAAGTGGCGAAAACCTTGGATCTTCAAAACCAGCTTTTATAGCATACTCACAAACTCCATCCCCTATTATCATATGAGGAGTAAGCGAACCAATACACCCCCTCAGTTTTCCTTTTATTGTCAGTGTTACAAAAAGAGCAAATGGAAGATTTAGCTTTGGAAATGGATAATGATTTATTTCAAGTTGAGTTTTATTTTCAAGATAATTTCTAATTGATTTTCTTGCAAGGTCAAGCAGATATTTTTTTTCTTTATCAGTTAAATTCAATTTAAACTCAGTTTTTTTATCTAAAAAACAGCCGGCAAGATAACCCACAACCTCACCTTTTGTTTCTACTATATCGCCTGAGTTTATAAGTTCAAGGATTTCAAAATAGCTATACCCATATTCAATGGCAGTTGCAAGTCCAACAACCATAGGCGCAAAACCGCAGGCAAGAGTATCAAGATAATTTATATATTTTTCAGAAATTAACTTCCTGGAAAGGAAAAGGTAATCAATATCTTTGTTTATTGTTGCAATTTGATACGAAAGTGAAAAAGCTTCATCAACTGTTTTAGAGATATCATATGGAGGATAATGTGACAGGTCTGATGATATAACACAAACTGCTTTTTTTTCTTTCATAATCTTTGCTATTTCTCTACCAGCTTCAATTAAAATATCTTTATCCTCTCCATTTACCACAACTGCAACAAGTTTAAAATCCTTTTTAATATATTTTAAAAATGGAAGAACAACTTCAACAGAATGTTCTCTTGTATGAGCCTGAGGGTTCAATTTAAAAGCTTTATTTCTAAGAAGAATATCTATAACCTCTTCATCACTATCTATGCTACCTAAGACTGTTTCAAATCTGTCTTTTGTCAAAAAGCAAGCAGGAGCATAAACCGTATGAGCCGTTGCTATTACAAAAACAGTTTCAAAATCTTTTTCAAAATGGGAAAATGCTTTTGCAGCAGTTTTTCCACTATAAACATATCCAGCATGAGGAGAAACTATTATTCTGGATTTGGGTTTTAAATCTTTTATATTTTCAGTTAAAAAAGAACTCAGTTCATTTATATCATCAGGATAAAACTTACCCTCAACATATGGTTTTCTTATCATAAAACTATTTTACAATTTTTCCTGATTTCTATTTCAATTATAAAATAATAAAGATATATGGTGGAAAGGATTAAAAAAAATTATATCAATTGTGACAATAATACATTTTATATTAAATGTGATATATAAACAAGCCAGAATCAGGTGGTAATGTTGGTAGTTTTCATGTAGCCATAGGATATATTGGAGCAATTATATCTATGATACTCTTAATATTTGCCTTCACAGGAATAGCCAACAAATCTGAAATCTGACTAATATTTTTATCATATAATAGCAAAAATAATATCCAAATCCAAAATTATTTATTTTGTCTTTTATATTAATTAATTTAAACTGGATATTTTTAAAATATTAGTCTTTCGTTACCTGTATATATAACTTTACTCTATTGTATAATAGCAACTAAAATATGTTTCAGGAAAATTAAAGGAGATCCTTTAATAACTCAAACCCATATAAAAATAATTCTTTCATTATTTTTTATATGATATTATTACTAAAATGAATAAATTAAACTTTAATCAAATTTTAAGATAATTATTTTATTAATTATCTTATATTAAATAAAAGATTCATTCATAGGTCCAATCCATAACTATTTATATAAAATATCCAAAGACGATAATCTCATATGCTGTAAACTTTCCAGTAATAAAATATTATTTTTTCTTATCAGTATTTAGCTAACAGAAGTATAGGTTATTGTAAAAAAATAATCGAAGAAAATGAAAAAGATTTAAAGAGAATATTTTCAGGTTTTGTACTTAATAATAAAAAGGAAGTTCCTGAATTAAAAATCAAAAATATGTTATTGGGAATTTGTAATTACATATAAAAAAAGAAAATTATTTTTTAATTGAAGATTCAGAAAATTTATGCGACAGCTTTATCAGATATTAGTTTTGAAAAAGCTCTTAATAATTATATTGAAAATTAACTATTTATTATGTACAGGAATAAGTATAGCAATACAGGAAAATAGTTTTAAATATATAAAAAAATAATTAATCTAATAAAAAATAGTGAAAAAATTTTTTAGTGTCAATATTATCATAATGAAACTTTTTTAAAATATTTACAAAAAACGCAATGTTCAAATTCAAGACGTAAAGAAAATGAAGAAATAATTAGTTTACTTCTTAAAGAAGAACCATATATAATAAAAGATGATGAAACTTTAAAAATGATAGCAGAAATTAAAGATTCAAGACTAATTAAATATTTTTTATAGCATTATCTTATAAATTAGCTGATGATATTTCTTATTTTGAGAATTAGGTATGCAAATCAGTATATTCAAGAATCTTTAATATTAAAGAAAAATATTACAATTTCTTAAAAAAATAGAACCGAACTGGAAAGAAAACCATGAAATTAAAAACACAGTAAATTATTATATGGAAAATATAAAAAATAAAAATATTAGTGAAAATCTCAGGAAAACATACATTCTTTTTCCTGGTATAGTTAGAAATGATAAAATAATCAATTTTTTTGAACAAAATCAAGAAACTTTACTAAAAAAAGAGTTTTTTATTACCTCTGTTTATTCCTTAGGAATGTCAGACAATCCGAAATTTATTCAAATTTTAATGAATGCATTCGACAGAATTAATGATATTGAAAAAGATATGATAATATCTAAGTCCTGCTTTTTTAGACCACATTCAGATACTTTAAGAATAGCATTACAAAGTTCACTTAATTACTTAACAAAAAAACTTTGTAACCGATAAAATAGCATAGCAAAATTGGTTAAAATCTTAAAATGTTATAAATAAATTTAGCAATTAATATTGTAAAATATAAATTATAGTGGTGGTTGTAGCTCAACTGGTTAGAGCATCCGGTTGTGGCCCGGAAGGTTGCGGGTTCGAGTCCCGTCAACCACCCATGCTTTGCAAAGCAAAAATAATAATACTATATTATAATGTATTTTAGAATATTATTTTTTTTAACACTTTTTCATCAAACCACAAAAGTTTTTTGTGAAGAAATAGATATCTCAACCATAACTCAATCAAATCAAATATCACAAACCATAAAAAGCAACCAGGAAATAGAAGATTTATTAAACTTAATAAAAGAAGAAATATACTACATTGAAAACTCAACAGAAAGCATAACAAACATAAAAATTATTCTTAATGATGCCAGAAATAAAATATTAACATTAAAAGAAAAAGGAAAATTAAACAAAAAAGAAGAAGATTTTAGAAAAGCTATTTTGAAAATAAGAAAAGCTCTTTTAAACTCCTTTATAAAAACAAATAGATACCCGAAACAACTTGAAGAACTTGAAGATACTTTTATCGATTTTATACCCCAGATAAATATTCATGGAGAGTTTAATTCAAGAATAAAATATGTCTCAAAGGAATTTGATAGAGATTACACAAAAGCAGTTGATAATACAACAGAATATATTTATTTTTCAGATCCACAATCAAAATACTGGGGGCTTTTTCTAATAAACTCAAATAAAAAATTTGAAGAAAAACATTATTATGAATATTAAATATTATTTTTAATATAATATTGCCATACTTGATAAATCTAAATTTAAGATCTCAAGTTTGATACTAATTCTTCTTTCAATTTCAAAACCTATTTATGCATCTGATATGAGCTCACTTTTTCCTTTATCTTTTTTGGAGTTCTTCTTTATATTCTGGCATTTTTTGGATTTTTGCTTTTAATAAGCACAATTATAATAATTAATACAACATCATCCAATAGTGTTTATAGAGTTTTTTATTATCTTTTTATTTATGCTATTATTTCTTTAAAATTATCTCTTAAATTCTTACCTTTCAAATAAAACTACAGAAATAAAACTCTGGAAAGCTATTCTACTAATTATGATTGGAATACCAATACTTATTTCTTTGATCAATATTCTATTTTTTAAAAAATAAAAACATTATTTAAATAAAAAACTAATTAATAACTAAATCAAAAAAATTTATTTATAATATACTTAGGAGGTATTTATGATATCAAAAAAAGCTATAAATAATGCTATAAAAGAACTTTCTAAAAAATTCCCGCAAGAAAAAACAAGAATTAAAACAGGAGTAAAACAAGTATCTACTCTTTGGAGAAAAGAGGATGGTAGTGAAAAGGATTTTATTGATTTTTGTTTAAATAACTTTGAAACAGAAGAGAAACGTGAACTGATATTTCAAAGATATAATGAAAAATATGAATATCTCAAAGGTCATTTGATAGCCCTTTATCTTAAATTAAGGCTTGAGCTTGATGAAGATAGAGGCGAGCTTTTGAATATAGATAGAGCTTTTGCAAATCTAAATCCAATGACGCATTTAAGTGATGATCTTTTTAAAACAAAGATTGCTTTTATAATACTTTTAAATTTTAAAGCTGATGACCTCAAAACAGTTATTAAAAATATGAATAAACTAACAAGAAAGGAGTGGGCTATAAATAGAATGACAAAGCAGTTTATATCAAGAGTTCCATCTGATGTAGCACAAAGGATAACAAATACTTATTCAAAAGCTTCTGAGTATGTTTATTCCTATAACATAAAAATAAAGAACATAACAGATGAAAATGGAAAGCCAATTTTTGATGAAAACCTAACACTCATCACTCACTGGGGACTCAGAGATCAGATAAAGCTTTATTACAGAGAAAAAAATGAAGTTGCTTTTAAAAAACAGAAGACAATATATAACCTTATGACAAGAATTATAAGTGGAGAGTACGGTTGGGAGCTTGCCAATGAAAAAGATGGAATTTACAATCCATATACCAACGAATATAATGGAAAGAAAAACAATAGATTATTTTTAACAAGATATGAACATCTTAAAAATATATACTTTGCACACAAAGAAGAAGATAAGTATCATCTCCTTTATAAAGATTATATTACAAGAATATTTGAGGGGGTTAGAGAAATACCATTTAGAAAGGTTGAAGAAATGTTTTTAAATATTCTTAAAGATAAAACAAGTTACGATGTGGCTGAATATATAAAATCAAAGGTTAAAAGAAATCTTGAACCATTTGATATATGGTTCAATCAGTTTTCAGAAAGTTCAGGTAATATAAATCTTGATGAAAAGGTAAAAGAGAAATATCCGACTCTTGAAAGTTTCCAAAATTCAATAAAAGATATATTAATTAAACTTGATTTTGATGAAAAAACAGCTCAGTATTTATCTGAAAGGATTGAAGTTGATCCTGCAAGAGGAGCAGGTCATGCCTGGGGACCTGAGATGAGAGGAGAAAAAGCTCATTTAAGAACACGAGCAGTTGATGCAAAATATATGAACTGGCAGGCATTTAATACAGCAATGCATGAACTCGGACATTGCGTAGAACAGATATTTACGCTTTATGATGTCGACTACAACACATTGAGTGGTGTTCCAAATACAGCATTTACAGAAGCAATGGCTTTTGTTTTTCAGAATAAATCATATGATATACTTGGAATAAAAAAGGATGAAAATGATGAGTATATAAACTCAATTCAAAAATTCTGGGACACAAGGGAAATAGCAGGAGTTGCTCTTGTGGATATGTATATATGGAGATGGATGTATGAGAAAAAGAATTTCACTTACGAGGAGCTAAGAAAAAAGGTCATAGAGATAGCTAAAAATTTATGGAACAAATATTATTATCCAGTTTTTGGAGTAAAAGACTCACCTGTACTTGCTATATATTCACATATGATCTTCCACGGACTTTACTTACCTGATTATCCACTTGGACATATAATCTCTCATCAAATAGAAAAGCATTTTGAGAAGGTTTCAATTGGTAAGGATATGAAACGAATATGTCAGCTTGGTTCTATAACTCCTGTTAAATGGATGAAAGAAGCATGTGGAAGTGATATAAATGAAAAAATATTAATTGAAGATGCAAAAAAAGCAATAAATTATCTTAAGGAGAATGTATGAATTTTAAGGATAAAACCATTGCAGTTGTAGGGGTTAGTTCCAATCCATTAAAATATGGATATAAAATATTTATAGACCTTCTGAAAAATGGCTATAAGGTTTATGGAATAAACCCAAATGTAAAATCAATTGAAGGCAAAACAATATACTCAGATATCTCATCACTCCCTAAAAAACCTGACATGGTTATAATGGTTATACCGCCACAAGCAGGAGAAAGTATTATTGATGAGTGTATTAAACTTAAAATAGAACATATATGGTTTCAACCTGGATCAGACTCTGAAAACTTAATAAAAAAAGCAAAAGAAAATAATATAAAAACGACAACTGCATGTTTTATGGTTTCAAACAAAATCTGGTAATGGATATATTTAAAAAACTTAGCGAAAGATACGAAAAATACTTTGATTATCTTAATCAAAAAATGATTTTTGAACAGATAATCAAAAGAGGAGTAAAAAATCAAAGTGTAATTGATGCTATAAAAACCACAAAAAGACATCTTTTCATCCCGGATAACCTTAAATCAAGGGCATATGATGATGGGGCACTTGAAATAGTACAAGGTCAAACCATATCTCAAGCGTATATAGTTGCTTTTATGATCGAACTTTTAGAACCAGATAAAAACGAAAAGGTTTTGGAAATTGGAACTGGCACCGGTTGGCAGACAGTTATACTTTCAAAGCTTTTTAAAGAGGTTTACACAATTGAAATAAAAGAAACATTATATGAATTTGCAAAACTGAATATACAAAAATACGGAAATGGAAATATAAGTTTTAAAATTGATGATGGATATAATGGCTGGGATTATTTTGCACCGTTTGATAAGATAATATTAAGCTGTGCTCCTGATGAAATACCACAAAAACTTATAGAGCAGTTAAAAGAAGGCGGGAAGATGGTTTTACCTGTAGGGAGATATAGCCAGAAACTTAAAATTGTAATTAAAAAAAGTATTGATGAGATTGAAATTAAAGATAGTCTTGATGTGATTTTTCTTAAAATGGAAAAATTAAATGAAAGTTAATATTGAAAACCTGATTAAAATTCAAAATGAAATTTCTTCAAAAGTAAAACTTAAAAAGTTTAAAAAAAAGATTGAGATCCTTGTTGCTTTTGATGTTTCGTTTGACGGAGATATTGGATATTGCTGTGGAGTGGTTCTGGATGAAAAGTTTAATATATTAAAAAAAGAGTTTGTAAAAAAGAAGGCTGAGTTTCCATATATCCCAACTTTTCTTGCTTTTAGAGAACTTGAGTTTATAAACGAGGTCTATAAAAAATTTGACACAACCCCTGATATAGTTTTAATAGACGGCCAGGGGCTTGCTCATCCAAGAAGATGTGGCATAGCAACACATTTTGGAGTAGTAAACAATATTCCAGCAATTGGAGTTGCCAAAAGCCATCTTTATGGAAAATACAATGAGCCTGAAAACAAAAGATTTGCATCAAGCTATTTATATGATGATGAAAAAAATATAATTGGAGCAGTTTTAAGAACAAAAGAAAACACAAAACCAATTTTTATATCACCAGGAAATCTCATTGATGTTGATTCAAGTATTGAGATTATAAAAAGTTTTACTACAAAATACAAAATTCCTGAACCTCTGAGGCTTGCCCATATCCTTTCCAATAAATTTAGAAAAAATTGCTTTTAACTTAATATTACTACTTTTCCTTTTTCCTCAACTTTAACTCCACTATCCCCAAACCCAGAACCAAATTGTTACACTTCCCCATACACCTATTCTTCCCCTATGCCATACATTCATCTATGTAACCATATTTACATTGACAGTGTTATCCAATATTACTATAATATCTAAGAAGGGAGGAAATATGAATAAATTAATGGCAACTGTTTTACTAGTAAGTTCCGCCAATTTATACTCAGAGCAATGGCAGATACTTGGAACCAGAGCAATGGGAATGGGTGGGGCATATGTTGCTATGGCAAGAGGCCCACTTGCTCAGTACTGGAACCCTGCTGGACTTGCTCAGATCTCAACACAAAATTACAGCGGACTTGAGATTAATGCAGGAGCTGGAATTGAAGCAACAGGAGGACTTCTATCAAATGTAAGTGAAATTACAGAAGTATCAGAACAGCTTGATGCCATAAAACAAACACAGACAAGTGGAACTATAGATGCTAAACAGATGTCTGCTTTTGTAAAAACACTTGGTATTCTTAGCAAAATGAATGAAAAAGATGACTCTGGAGCACTGGTTGAAGTTGCTGGTGGGCTTAATATTAAGTTTTCAAAGCTGGCAATATCTATAAATAATTTTTCATCAGTTGGTTTAAATCCGTTTATAGATGCAACAAATATTAATGTGGTAAATAGTGGAAGTGCAGGAACAAATATTCCAACAAATACTTCTCCAGTCCCACCAAATTATAATGATGAAGCTACAGAATTAGCTAACATAATAACACAACTTGCTGGGAATTCAAATCTGGCAAATACCCCTTTAGCTAATTTATTATGTGGAGCTGGAACGTGTGCTAATTTACCTTCAACAACACAGGATCTTGCTAATGCTTTAATAAATCAAGCCATTTCAAATGGTGCAACTGAAGATGATATAAACAACTTCATAGAAGAATCTAAAAAATATGTAGATGAAGCTGCAAACCTTTTAAGCAATATTGGTGGTTCTTTTAAAAACAACACTTCAAATATAAATGTAAAAGCAGCTTCATTTACTGAGTTTGCAATTGGTTATGCAAGACCAATTGATAAGTGGTTAAGCGGACTTAGCGTTGGAGCAAACATAAAGCTAATAAGGGGGCAGGTTGGGAATAAAAATTTTGAATTTTTAAAAGAAGATGAAACCGGTGATGCTTTTAAAGATATTAATGATTATCTAAAAACTTCCTCCAAACCTTCACTCGATATAGGATTTTTATGGAATGTGAACGATAAATATCCAAAACTTCCATTTAAACCGAGGATTGGACTTGCGATAAGAAATATATTAAGCCCATCCTTTGACGGACCGAATGGAAAATATACTCTTGATAGACAAGCAAGGCTTGGAATCGCTATAAGCCCGTTTAACTGGTGGCACTTTGCTATGGATATAGATATAACAAAAAACTCAACTCCAGTTGATGGATTTTATTCAAGACAGCTCTGTGTTGGAACTGAGATAAATATACTCAACAGAAAATCTTTAAATCTACCACTTAGACTTGGACTTATGAAAAATATAGCAGAATCTGATTCTAAGACACTATATACTGCAGGTTTTGGACTTACATTTGCTTATATCCATTTTGAGGCAGCTGCTGGTATTTCAAGCGGAGAGCAGAAAATAGATGACAAAAAGATTCCAGAAAAAGTTCAGGGAGTTGTGAATTTTGGAATACTTTTCTAAATAAACTACTACCTTAAACAAAGCTTCTAAAGCCCTGTTTTTAAGCAGGGCTTTTTTATTGTAAACTATATTTGTGAGTATAATAGAGATAAAAAATATAAGCAGAAAATTTAAAGATGTTGAAGCTTTAAAAAATATAAATTTAAAAATAGAAGAAGGTGAAGTTTTTGCACTTTTAGGTCCAAATGGGGCAGGGAAAACAACACTTATAAATATACTTACAAGCATATTAAAACCAACAAACGGAACAGCAACTGTTAATGGTTATGATATAATAAAAAATCCACTTGAAGTAAGAAAAAGCATTGGAATAGTTTTTCAAGAACCTTCACTTGATGATCTTTTAACAGCAGAAGAAAACCTTTATGTTCATGGAATACTTTATAATCTTGAAAAAAAGGAACTTAAAAAAAGAATTAAAGAAATGCTTGAGAAAGTTGAGCTTTATGAGAGAAAAGATAGTATTGTAAGAACATTTTCCGGAGGGATGAAAAGAAGGCTTGAGATAGCAAGAGGACTTTTGCATACCCCAAAAATACTTTTTCTTGATGAGCCAACCATAGGGCTCGATCCACATTCAAGAAGAACTATATGGGAATATATAAGAAAGATAAAAGAAGAAAATAATACTACAATAATACTTACAACTCATTATATGGAGGAAGCAGAAAAGCTGGCAGATAGAGTAGGAATAATAAATAAAGGTGAGATAATTGCGCTTGATAGTGTTGAAAACCTGAAGAAAAAAATTGGAGATGAGATACTGATAATAGAAGGAGAGTTAAATTTAGAGGCTTTAAAAAAACTTAGTTTCATAAAATCGATTGAAAGAATAAATGAAAGATTTTTCATAACCTCAAAAGAAATTACCAAAAATTTAAATGAGATATTAAAACATATAAAGAATATAAAAGATATTGAGATAAGAAAAACCTCACTTGAGGATGTTTTTTTAAAACTTACAGGCAAAAAAATAGAGGAACTTGATGAGTAGATTTTTTGAGTTTAATGGAATAAAAGCAATTATTTTAAGAGAATTGATTGTTTTTATAAGAGAAAAAGAAAGGCTTATATCTTCACTAATCTCACCAATTCTATTTCTTTTTATACTAGGAAGAACTTTTAATCAAGATATTCAAATAGCAGGATATTCGTATCAAGAGTTCATATTCCCTGGAATAATAGGTATGAACATACTATTTACTTCTATACGATACGGACTTTATATAATATGGGATAAAAGATTTGATTTTTTAAAGGAAGTTTTGGTTGCTCCTATTTCGAGAAGAACACTTTTTATAGGAAAAGCACTTGGTGGAGTTATAGGAGCTATGATTGAGATGAGTATAATTTTAATAATTGGAAGTATTTTTGTTGTTAAGGTTAATCTTTATCAAGTTCTTTTAACTTTTTTAGCTTCTTTTTTAATAAGTTTTATGATAGTTTCAATTGGACTTTCTATTGGAGGTGCTACCAAAACTATGGAGGGGTTTGGGCTTGTTATGAGCTTTGTAACCTGGCCTATGTTTATATTCAGTAATGCCCTTTTCGAGATAAAATCAACTACCTTTTTCATAAAACTCATTTCTCTGTTAAATCCATTTACCTACTGCGTTGATATTTTAAGAAATATAATTTTGAACTATTCAGTATTTAATCCTTTTTTATCCTTGTTGATTATAACTATATGGATTTTTCTGCTTTCATTTATAGCCATAGAAATATTCTCTAAAATAGATATCCAGAAATAAATATGCTTTTAAACTACAAAAACTTAACAATTCCTAAATTTAAACAACTTTCTAAAAAATCTCTTCCTAGTAAAACCCTACTCATAAAAGTGATCGTTTCTCTGAGCAGGTTTATCACCTTTTTAAATTTTGCAAATAACTTTCCTTTATTTGATCATAAATGCTTTCTATTATTTGCTGTTGTTTATTAACATTCAAAGTATGAGAAACATCATAAATTTCGAAAAGCACTGTTAATTAGTTTCTCAGCAAATTTTCTGCATCATAAAAATATTTTAGTCTTTATCGATTAAATTTTTACCATATTCCCATTATCCACTGAAATAAGAAATCACTTTTATAAGTAGGAAAATTAATAAATTAAAATAAAGAAAAATTACTATTTTTTTAAAAAAGATTAAGTTATATTTTTAAAAATATTTAAAATTTTATTTCTTTCTTCTTTGGAAAAATAGAAAGCCATTAGGCAAAATGGATATATCATTATAAGAAAAATCTTATATTGTTGATAAACACAGGGATTAACTTCGTATATTAAGTTTTTTGAAACATATGCAAGAATAGTAAAAGATAAAAGCATAAGCAGTTTTTTTATATTATAGGCTATGTAATAAATCTTTTTGTTTATAAAATACATATATGTCGCAAGAAAAATATAAGAAAAAAGAACTGAGTAAGCAGCACCATATATCTTAAATTCTGGAACTAAAATAAAGTTTAAAAATATTGTTAAAATAGCAGCCGTTATATTAGCATACATTATATATTTTGTTTTTCTTTCTACCATTGTTCCTATCATAAAGTTTATATAAAGACCATTAAAGAAGTATGCAAGCATAATAACAGGAACTATTCCAAGGCCTGACCAGTAATTCGGATTTATAAAATAAACTCCACAAACACTTATCTTAACCAGGTCTTCAATAAATAATGATAAAAAAAGCCATATAAATAAAACAATTGCTGCGAAATATTCAAAAACTTTTTTAAAAATCTCTTTTGAGTTTTCTTTTTCAAATCTTTCCATAACAAAAGGACGCCATGCAAAATCAAACATTGAAATTATAAGATTCATAAAAATAGAAAGTCTGAAATTTGCTTGATAGATACCAACTATATATGAATTTAGAAGCATCATCATAATAGGTCTATCCACAAGCTGAATTATTACGGAAGAAAGAGATGATGGTATATAAGGTAAAGAATATGAGAATATTTCTTTTAAAAGAGATTTATCTATTTTAAAATTCACATATTTAAGATAATCAAATAAAAGAAGCATCTGTGAGAAGGATGAAATTATATTGGCAATAAAAATACCTTCAATACCAATATGCATATATTTTAGAAATATAAAGTTAAGAATTACGTTGAATATTATCGAAAAAACCTTTATAAAAACAAAGCTGTATACTCTATGTTTCATCCTAAGATCTGTAAGAGGAATTATTGCAAGAGAATCAAAATACAGAATAATAGCTGAATATATTACAAGTTTAAAATTATCCTGTCCTATTTGAAACAAAATTGAAAGAGGTTTTGCAAAAAGAATGATAAGAAATGAAAAAACAAATGATGAAAAAAATACAATTGTTATAGTAAGCGAAAGAGAGAGATTTTCTTTAAAAAACCTCATATAACCATGATTAAGTCCAAGACCATATATAACATTTAAAAAAGCTATAAATGAAAATAAAGTTGCAACTATTCCATAAGAATCAGGAGACAGATAATATGTATAAAGAGGAATTAATATTATATTTAATAATCTACCAAAAACAGTTGATATTCCATATACAACACTTTCTTTACCAAGTATTTTTATCTCCTTAAACATAAAAATAGTTTAGCAAATTTAAATTAGCAACTTAAAATATAGATTGACAGGAAAATAAAAAATATGTTAAAATTTAATAAGATATTTTAAGGGGGGAAGATGGTTTCCCTTGATTGTAATATATGTAACCATAAAAACAATTGCTTATATTCAAAGATTAATTCGCATATTACCAGAGCAAGATGGAATGAATTAAAAAAAACGTTTATATATAAGAAAAATGATTATGTATTTAAAGAGGGGGAAACTCCACAGTATTTTTTCTGTGTATGTAAAGGAAAGATAAAAATTGAGAAAAATACCTTAAATGGAAATGAAGCAATAATAAGTATAAGAGCTCCTGGTATGATGTTTGGATATGCTTGCTTGTGCAAAAATAAAAAATATGAACTTTCAGCAATTTCAATGGGAGAATCCTTTGTTTCTGGATTTCATAAAGACTTATGGATAGAAATTTTAAAGTCTGACTTTGAGTTTTGTATTGAAATTATGAGACAGTTTTGTATTGAGATAGGAAATCTTCAGGAAAAGATTGCCAGTACTCTTTATCAAACAGCAGAAGAGAAAATTTCATCTGTTCTTTTAAATCATATATCTTTCCCAACACACACAGAACAGATACCTGTGGTATATAATTTGAAAAGAAATGATATAGCAAAACTATGTGGACTTAGAATTGAAACCGTAGTAAGAATCTTAAAAAAACTTGAAAAGGATAAGATAATAAAAAGAGATAAAAGTTACATAAGGGTTTTAAACATTGATAAACTAAAAAGTAATGCTAATAATCTTTGATTGTATTTATTCCGTTCCAAACATTCTATCACCTGCATCTCCAAGCCCTGGAACTATGTACCCATTATTATTCAACTTTTCGTCAATAACAGCAGTATAAATTTTAACATCAGGATGATGTTTTTTTAAAACATCAATACCGTATTTTGATGATATAACAGAAACAAAAGATATATCTTTTGCACCTCTGGATTTTACTATATTTATCGCTTCAACTGCAGAACCACCTGTAGCAAGCATTGGATCAAGAACTATGACATAGCTGTTTTTTATCTCCTGAGGAAATCTTATGTAATACTTCACAGGTTTTAAAGTTTCTTCATCACGGTATATTCCAATATGAGCCTGTTTTGCATCAGGAATTACTTCTGTAAAACCTTCCATAAGTCCAAGACCTGCTCTTAAAATTGCAACTATAACTACATCTTTCAAAAGTATTTTACTTTGAGCTATTGCAAGCGGAGTTTTTATTTTAATATCTTTTGTCTGAAATAAAGAAGTTACTTCATAGGCAAGTAGTATAGCAATCTCTTTAATTGTTCTTTTAAAATCTTTGGAAGATGTTTCTTTACTTCTAACAATCGACAATTTATGTAAAATCAACGGATGATTAGAAACATAAACCATAAAGAATTATCCTCCTATTTTATAATATCACCAATAAGCTTAAGAGGTTTTGGTCTGAATTTTGATATTCTTATTGATTTACCAAAGAGTTTTATACACTCATTAACTCTTGTTATCTCAGAACCATAAACAGTTGCAATAATCTCTCCTTTTTTAACATAATCTCCATACTTTTTATTCAGCCATATACCAGCTTTTAAATCAACTTCATCCTCTGCTTTTGTTCTTCCAACTCCAAGTGCTATTGTTGACCATCCAATTGTTCTGGCATCCATCTGTGAAATATAACCATCTGAATATGCTTTAACATAACTTACTATTTTTGCCTTAGGTAAAAATGTTTCAGGACTATCCACAACTCTCTCATCCCCTTTTTGCCATCTTATCATATCTCTTAGCTTTTGAGTTGCTCTACCTGTTTTAACAGCATAACGAGCTTTTTCTATTCCTTCATCAATAGTTCTCGCTCTTCTTCCTAAATAAATCATATAACCAGCCAGAAGATATAATAAATTTTCATAATCATCAGAAATATGTTCTCCTTTTAAAATTCTTATAGCTTGCTCCATTTCTATTCCATTACCTATGGCTCTACCAAGCGGAGCCTCCATATTACTCATAACAGCTACAGCCCTTATATTTAAAAGCCTTGCTGTTTTAACAAGGGAAATTGCTAGCTCCTTAGCTTTCCCATAATCCCGCATAAAAGCACCACTTCCAAATTTAACATCCATAACAAGACCATTTATCCCTTCTACATACTTTTTTGAAAGAATACTTGCAACTATAAGAGGAATTGATTCTACTGTTTGTGTAGCATCCCTTAAAGCATAGAGTTTTTTGTCTGCAGGGGCAAGCTCTGAAGTTTGCCCAAACATACATAAATCTATTGCCTTAAGCTGTCTAAGGATGTGATCATAGGAAAGTCTTACATTCAATCCTCTTATAGACTCAAGTTTATCAAGCGTTCCACCAGTATGACCAAGTCCTCTTCCACTCATCATAGGAACACAAACTCCCAAAGATGCTACAATTGGTGCAAGTGCAAGTGAAATACCATCACCAACACCACCAGTGGAATGTTTATCTATTTTTGGTTTCTTTATATTTCTTAAATCAAGCCTCTTTCCAGAGAAAGCCATCGCTTTTGTTAAATATGATGTCTCTTCAGGGTTTAAACCATTTAAGAAAGATGCCATAAGCCAGGCTGCAAGCTGATAATCAGGAATAGTATTATCTCTTGCTCCTTCAGTAATGAATTTAAAATCTTCATATGAAAGAGGTTTTCCGTCCCTTTTTTTGGCTATTATTTCAAGCATCCTCATAAAAGCTCCTTCTCAATAATATTCTCAATTATTTTTCTTATCTTCAAACCTGCCTCATCACCAAGTTTTAAAACCTCATTATGATTTATATTCTTTTTTTCTATTCCAGGAACATAATTAGAGACCCAACATATTCCACATACATCCATCTTAAGTTGCCTTGCAGATATAACCTCAGGTACCACAGACATACCCATTACATCTCCACCTATAATTCTATACATTTTAGCTTCACTTACTGTTTCATAACAGGGACCACTTACAGCAACATAAACACCTTCTTTAATTTTTATGTCCTTCAGTTGCTTTTTTATAGCCTTAACTGTTGAAAGTTTGTAAGGCTCAGACATATCCACAAACATCTCACCAAATTTTTCATAATAATTCCCTATTAAAGGATTTGTATCCATAAGATTTATGTGATTTTTTAAAACCAGAATATCCCCTGGTTTTATATTCTTTTTTAAAGATCCAACAGCAGCTGTTGTAATAAGTTTCTTTACCCCTAAATAATTAAAAAGCCTTATCGGGAATGATATGAAAGTTATTGGATGACCTTCATAATAATGAAACCTTCCCCTCATTATCAAAATATTTTTATTATAAAGCTTGCCGTATATAAGCTCCCCAACATGCCCTTTAACCGTTGTAGGGGGAAAATTTGGAATATCTGTGTATGAAATAACCTGTTTATCTGAAACATCCACAATGGCATTTTTAAGACCACTCCCCATTATTACAAGATATTCAGGGGATAAATTTTTTATCCTCTTTTTCAAAAAATCAGCAGTTTTTACAATTGCATCATACATCTCTTTTCCTTTCATATAAACTCTCCTTAAATAAAATACTTATTATTTGAAAATGCATTTTTAATAAGTACAATATCTGGATTTTCAATCTCTCCGCTAATTGAAATAACATCATATCTTACATTCTTGTTTATTAAACCTTTTGATTTCAAATAACACAACGAAGCCCTAATTATTTTATTTCGTTTTGAAAGATTTACAGCCTCATAAGGCTCATAATCTGCTTTTTTTCTTGCCTTAACTTCAACAAAAACAATAGTATCATTATCCATAGCTATTATATCTATTTCTCCCATTGGCACCCTATAATTTTTAGAAATAATCTTATAATTACTTTTAATGAGATAATCTTCCGCAATTTTTTCGTATCTTTTTCCTTTTTCTATCATACATCGCATGGTGAAAAACTTCTTCTGTGTATAGGGGAAAGCCCATATTTTTTTATCAGTTCAATATGCTCCTTTGTTGGATACCCCTTATGTTTTTTAAAATTATAATAAGGATATGTTAAATGTAACACATTCATCCATCTATCCCTTATTACTTTAGCAAATATACTTGCAGCTGCTATTGAAAGGCTTTTTGAGTCTCCTTTAATAACATAAATCTGATCCATATCTGTCTCAATCTTTTTATTGCCATCAATAGCAACAATAAACTCTTTCTTACAATACCCATTACCAAGGTATTTTATAAGTTTCTCAACAGCCTTTTTCATTGCGTTTAAAGTTGCGTTCAATATATTAAACTTATCAATCTCTTCATTTGTAGAATATGAAAAGGCTAATTTAACGCTGGGAGATGAAACCAAATTTTTAAATATCTTTTCTCTTTTTTGATGTGATATTTTTTTACTATCGTTTATCTCATCCATCCAGTTCTCATAATTCAAAATAATACAAGCACAACTAACCACAGGACCTGCAACAGGACCCCTTCCTGCTTCATCAACCCCTATAATATATTTTTTATTAAATTTTGATTTTATCTCAGCGTCAAAAAAATAAAGCCCCTTTTTTAAAAGGGGCCGGGATAAAGTAGAAGAGTTTAAAAACTCCATTTTTAATTTTTTTTCATTTCTTCAGCTTGAAGTTCATTTTGTTTTTGTTCTATTTCTGAATCTTCCATTTCATCTTTTCCTATAATCTCTGTTAATCTTGCGGCCTTACCTTTTAAGTCTCTAAGATAGTTCAATTTAGCTCTTCTAACTTTGTTTGATTTTACATGTTCTATTTTTGCTATCTTAGGAGAATAAACTGGAAATATTCTTTCAACTCCGACTCCATATGAAATTTTTCTTACTGTAAATGTTTTAGATATTCCGCTCCCTTTTATAGCAATAATTATTCCTTCAAAAACCTGTATTCTTTCACTATCACCTTCACTTACCTTAGCGTGAACTCTAACTCTATCTCCAACTTTGTATTTAAATTCTGGAAGTTTTTCTCCAAGAATTTTAGTTAATTTATTCATCTTTCCTCCTTGATAAACTTTTATTTTCAATATATCTTTTATAAAGATCCGGTCTTCTTTCTTTTGTAATTTTAATTGCCTGTTCCATTCTCCATTCTTTTATTTTTTTATGATTACCTGAAAAGAGAATATCAGGAACAGTTTTACCTCTCCATAATCTAGGTCTTGTATACTGAGGAAACTCAAGAAGAAAATCTTCGAAACTTTCTTCCCTATGGCTTTCTTCTCTTATAACTCCTTTAATAAGCCTTGTTATAGTATCAACAATACATATAGCACACGATTCGCCACCTGAAAGTATAAAATCTCCAAGGGATATTTCATCATCAACATAATCTCTTATTCTCTCATCAATTCCTTCATAATGACCACACACAAGAATTATATGTTTCTTTTTAATAAGCTCTTTTGCTATATTTTGATTAAAGATCCTACCTCTGGGAGTTAATAAAATAACATAAGAACCTTTTTTTCTTATCTTATTTATTGCCTGATAAACTGGTTCTGCCATTAAAAGCATTCCACTTCCACCACCATAAGGTTTATCATCAACTGTTCTGTGAGCGTCTTTAGTAAAATCCCTTGGATTTACAAACCCGAGTTTTAAGAGATCTTTTTCTCTTGCCCTTTTAATTATACTGTATGAAAGAGCAGCATCCACAGCTTCAGGAAAAAGAGTTACAATATCAACTTTCATTCACCTCAATATATACTTTCTTATTAAATTTTCTTGAAACTGCCTTACAGTAATCTCTTAGAGTGTTTATAATCTTACCATCTTTTCCAATTATCTTTGCTCTTGTTTTTGCATTAGTTTTTATTATAAACTTAATTGTTGAATCATCTTCCTCAACTTTCAACTTAACATCATTTTTGTTATCCACCATAGAAGATATTATATATCCTATCAAATCCTGCATAATTATTTATTTTCCTTAAGTTTATTTACAAGTGAAGCAAGAGTCTCAGTTGGTTTAGCACCAACTTTTATCCAGTGTTCATATCTATCCATCTTAACAATAAGCTTGTCAGATATTTTTTCAGCCTTTGGATTATAAAAACCTATTACTTCAATCGGGCTTCCAGTTGGCCCTTTACTCTTCTCTATAGCAACCACTCTATAGCTAGGCTGAACCTTCTTACCCTGCCTTTGAAGTCTTAATACAACAGCCATTTTATTCCTCCTTAAAAAATATAAAATCCAACATTCTTCAAGAACTTTACCTAAATTATATTATACCATAATAATTTTATTATAGGAAATCTTAACTTATTTAAAGAAGCTTTTTGATTTTTGTTAATAGAATTGAATATTCATATGGTTTTGATATATAACCATCAGCCCCACTTTCAAAAGCTTTTTCCATATCCCCAACAAGTTTTTTACCAGTAAGCATTATTATTTTTGTATTTTTTGTTTCCGGATTTTTTTTTATAAGCTCACATATTGTATTTCCATCTATTTTTGGAAGTCCTATATCAACTATAGCTAAATCAGGTTTTATACTTAGGGCTTTATTCAAACCTTCTTCCCCATTATATGCAACCTCAACTTCATAACCTTCCGCTTTAAGTCTTACCTCAAGAACTTTTACTATTAGTTCCTCATCATCTACTATTAATATTTTCTTTTTCTTTTCTCTACGCAGCATTTATTAATCTCCATAATCTTTTAATATTATCTGGATTTTTTTTACCAAATACCGCGCTTCCCATAACAAGAGAATTCGCCCCACAATTTATAGCATAAAACATCGTATTTTCATTTACACCACCATCAACCTGAATATATTTTTTTAATCTATTTACTGTAATAAAGTCTTTTGCCTTTTTTATTTTATCAAGCATATCAAACATAAAACTCTGTCCTCCAAATCCAGGTTCAACAGTCATTACCAGAATAAGATCACAAAATTTTATGTATTTTTTTATTTTCTCAAATGAAGTCTTTGGTTTTATTGCTATCCCCACTTTTTTATTAAATCTTTTTATAAGTCTTAAAGCAGACTCAAAATCTTTCGACTCATAATGAACTGTTATCAGATCAGCACCACTTTTAACAAAGGGTTCAATGAAAAGTAATGGTTTCTCTACCATAAGATGGACATCAAGAGGGAGATTTGAAATTTTTTTAATACAGGATGCTATATGAGGACCAAAACTTAAGTTTGGCACAAAATGTCCATCCATAACATCAAGCTGTATCCAGCCTGAATATTTTTCTATCGACTTTATTTCTTTCTTCAAACAGGAAAAATCAGCAGATAAAACTGATGGTGATATAAAGACTTCATCATATTTTGGAAATTTTTTCATATTATTTAACCTGTCTTTCTTCTACAAGTATACCATTTACAAATATTCTTATTTTTTCGGCTGAATATTTCGGGATTGATATTTCTACCTTAGAACCTGGATCTTTTAAAGCATTAAAAATCTCTTTATCTCCAGTTTTAGAAACAGCAACTATCCTTATGTTTCTTTGAGAACCAGATTGTGAAACATTATAAACTATTTTGTATTCTTCATATTCATTACTCTCTTCATTATCACTAACTATTATAACAACCTCAGTATCATCTGTTATCTGTTTATCATAATCGGGTTTTTGATCTATTATCGTATCCTTAGGGAATACAGACTGAGTTTTTTCTATTTTATATCTTATCTGAGGATTAGATTCTATCCATTTATAAAAATCTCCAAGCTTTTTCTGCCTAAAATCAGGCATTAAAATAACTCCCTTAGGAGGAAATCCAGCTGAAACGATTAAATTTACATAAGTATTTTTAGCAACCTGTTCATCAAATTTTGGTTCCTGATAAATAACAACACCCTTTTCAAATTTTGTTGAATATGTTTCGCTAACCTCTCCTAAAAGAAGTTGCCTCTGTCTTAAGAAAAGTTCGGCATTTCTCAAAGGCATCCCTATTAAATTAGGGACAAAAACCGCTTCTCCACCATAAGAAAATACCACCTTTACTATCCTTCCTTCTCTTACACTTATACCAGGCTGTGGATTCTGCCTTAATACTGTTCCAACTGGAACATCCGGAGAATTTTCAAATCCCTGAACCTGCATAGCAAGTTTATTTTCTGAAAGCAAAGAAAGAGCTGTTAAAGCAGATTTTCCTTTAATATCGGGCACTATTACCTCTTTCCTCGAATGAATAACCATTTCCATAGCAAGATTGATCATAAAGAATGAAAAAATAAAAACAATTATTAAGATTACAAATATTTTTAAATAAACCTTCCAATCTTTTCTAATATCAATCATATCCTGTCTCCTATCTTACTTTTAAGCCCGTTAACAAAATAATCATATGCATTAACTATATTTTTACCTTCTGGTTTTATCTTTTCTATAAGCAAAATACCTTTATCACATTTTACTAAAATACCTTTATTTTTTTCAAAACCACATATTGATGAAGGTAAAAATGAATTGAAAGATTTATCATCCCTTATAATTTTTGCACTTATTATTTGAATAAGGATTTTTTTTCCATTAAGATTATAATAAAATCTCGCATAAGGATCAAATGAAAAAGCCCTTATTTTTGCATAAATTATTTCAATATCATGATGGAAATCAATAAATGTATCTTCAGTCTTTAATTTACCTGCATACGATGGCTCTCCTTCTTGATTTTTTAATTTGAAATTGTCGGACAAAATAATATTTATTGCTTCCAACATCATTTTTTTACCTTTTTCAATAAGTTTTTGAAAAAGAATGGTTGAGGTATCATCACCAGATATTTCAATCTTTTGTTGAAGCAATATAGGACCACTATCAAGACCTTCGTCTATTTTAAAAATAGTAACACCTGTTTCTTTTTCTCTATTTAAAATTACAGCCCTTACAGGATCAGCACCCCTGTATTTTGGAAGAAGTGAAAAATGAATATTATAAAAACCATAATGAGGTATTTCAATAACATCTTTTTTTAGTATCCTTCCATAAGCAACCACAATACCAAGATCAGGGTTTATTTTTTTAACCACATTTTTTAATTCTTGTGAAGTTGACGGTTGATAAACATCAATATTTCTTTCCAGAGCAAAGTTTTTAACTGGAGGGGGGGTAATTACTTTACTTCTACCATAAGGTTTGTCCGGTTGAGTCACTACACCTGAAATATTTAAATTATTATTAACAAGTTCTTTTAAAAATTCAACAGCAACATATGGAGTTCCAAGGAATACTATTCTTTTATTCATACTACATTATATCAGGTTTCAACTTTGATTCATCAATCTTTTTCCATTCTCTTTTTAACTTAATAAGAAGAGGTTTTAATTTTAATCTTGTTGTAAAAGGGAGTCTATCTACAAAGGTAATTCCATTGAGATGATCCATTTCATGTTGAAGAGCTTTTGCAAGAAGACCATCTGCTTTAATCTCAATTGGAAACCCTTTTTCATTTAATGCTTTAACTATAACCTTTTCAAACCTCTTTACCTTTATAAAAAAACCGGGGAATGATAAACATCCTTCTTCCTCCTCAACCACTCCCTCAGATGAAACTAAAACAGGATTTATTATAACAAGATCTATATTTTTATTATTTTTTTTATCCTTCATCTTTATTATAGCAAGCTGCATATCAAGTCCTATTTGATTTGCAGCAAGCCCAAGTCCATTTATCATATTAAGTGTATCATACATATCACTAAGTATCTGCGGTAATTGTGGTTTTATCTTTGAAAAATCAATCTTTTGTGTTTTTTTGTGAAGGATTTTTTCACCGTATTTAATTATTCTTTTAACAGCCATAACCTCTCCTTATTCAAGAATATATGAGAGTGATCTTGACTCCCATAAAATATCAACCTTTATTTTTGAATCAAAATCCTTTGGTCTTAACATTCCCCATAACATTGCTACATTTTCCATTTGTGCTTCGGCTCCCATACTTCCAGAAACTCCCATAACAATTCTACTGAAATTACCAATAATAGCACATTGAAGTATGGTATAAACTGGTTCATTTGAAAATATTATTAGAGGATGAACTGTTTTTCCATATTTTTCAGCCGTAATAATAACCTCCCTAAAAAGCTCCTTTTCATTATCAGACATATTCTCATAATTTAAAGCATACTCATAGCCTTTTTCAACCTTTATATATAAAACAACTATATCAACTGTCGAATCATCAGCTTCTTCAAGAACCTTTTTTAGATGCACAAGATTATTAGGATTCCTAACAGGAACAAGGATTTTATCATTCTTGTTAAACCTGGAAAATATGTTAGAAAGATCTTTTTCAGGTGATATATTGACCTTTTCTTCTTCAACATCCTCTTCAACTTTATGAATATCAGATTCTTCTTTCTGTTTTTTTTCCGAAAAAGTAAAAACTAAGTAAAGAATAATAGAAAACGATATCCCCCAGATTGTTGCAATAGGTTTAGTAACAAGATTTATAAGAGCAAGAGAAAAAATTATTAAAAATACAATTATAAGACCAACTGGGATTTCATATTTATCATATTTGACATTCAAAGGGTATTTCCACTCTCTTTTAACATCATACTTTTTAAATCGTAAGAAAATTAAAGCAAGTAAATCAAACGTAAGGCTCCATAATACACCAAAAGCATATGCCTCACCAAGCAGGAATATATTACCACCTGATAATATAACTATAATTGCCTGCAATAAGGCAACGATTGTTATAATTCTGTATGTAGTACCATATTTTGGATGAATCTTTCTTATTTTATCCGGTAAAATTCCATCTTCCGCAACTCTGTTCATTATACCATTTGCTCCCACAATAGCAGTGTTTACTGCACCCACAAGTATTAATAATGCTGATATAACAACAAGTGTTTTCAAAAATACTTTAGCAGAGTAAGGTATATAAAGTTCAAGTGCAAGACCACTCAACAAATTTTCTGAATACTCCGATATTATTTTCTCATAGGGGATTATTATCCCGGACATAAATGTTAATACGCCGGTAAATAAAAAACTAAAAATAAATATTATAATAACAGATTTTTTTAAGTTCAGAATCTTGGGATCTTCTATTTCTCTATAAACCTGAGCAAGTGTTTCCAGACCACTTAAAGCAAGTATTGAATGCCCCATTGCCATTATGACTCCAATAAAACCTACTGGTTTTAAGAAATCAATATACTTTGCCCAGCCAAGTGAATGTTCAGAAAAAGAAAAAGAGAACTCAGGCCATTTAAACCCTTTCTTATAAACTGTATAAGTAGATAAAATAAGTAGAATTAATCCAACAACACCCACAAAAAGAATTATCTTAACATTATTCTCTGATGATTCCTTAACCCCTTTTATATTCTCTTTCCAGAAATAAAATATAACTGCAAGAGAAAAAATGACAGCAACAAACCTTGGATTTATATTCCAGCCTATTTTAAGATATGGTAAAACTACTTCAAGCAAATAAGCTAGATAAAGCCCGGCACTTACAGCACTTATAGGAGCAGTTAAAAGATAATCAAAAATAAGTGCAGAAACACTCAGTTTTGCTATTGTCTTACCCATTGATTCTTTAACTACAACATAAACTCCACCCCGTGTAAAAAGTGACGAAGATTCTATATAAGCCATTAAAAGAAAACCAGCAAAAATCATTACAGCAAGTATAAAATAAGGAAAAGCAGGTCCATATGCCTTTGCGGCAATCCCACCAGCATAATATGCACTTGATCCAAAATCACATAATACAATTGCACTGGCTCGCCAGAAAGAAATAAAACTTAAAACCGCTGTGCTTAAAACAAAAACATTTTTTATTTTTTCTTTCATTTATTCAAGTGATTTTAAATAAGAGTAAATCTCCTGTGGAGTTTTCATTAAAATTATCTTATTTATTGAATCTTTAAAAATCCTTGTAATCAAACTTAAAATGTTAAGATGCTTCTGAAAAAATGAAGGGGCAGAAGGAGAAAAAAGCATAAATGTAATAAAAACATTATGACCTGTATTTTTATCTTTAACTCCATCAGGTGTTATAACAAGCAATGATTTGAATTCACTTAGATCTTCAAGTTTTAAATGAGGAATAAAAAGCCCATTTTCAAAAACTGTATAAAAAGATGGAGAAGATTTAATTTTATTCTGTACAATATTCATAGTTACCACTTTTGAAATAGAAGGATAAATTTCTTTAAGACAATAATCAACAAGTTCCTCAATTTTTTTAAACCTATCTTTCTTTATCTTTATATGTTCAGGCTTAAGAAGTAGATCAACAAGACTTATCTCCTGTTCACTCATAATTATATTATATTATTTTATTTAATGTTCTGAAGAAGAGCATCAAATAACTTTCTTGATACATTTTTTATATCATAAATATCAGAACTCATCTTAACTTGCTGAACATTACCGTTCTTATCAACAAGATAAATTTTATAGTTTGCTCTATCCTTACCAAGATCCTTTATCTCACCCCATATTCCATAATCAACATCAAAATCTCTTAAAAGATTAAAAACTTCCTTAAGATTATCAGGTTCTTTTTTTACCTTTTGAATATAAATCTTATCAATCGATGTTACAATATTATATTTATCTTCTTTTAGTTTTTCTTCTATCCCCGAAGCAAAAAGCCTTCCATAGTCCTCATTGAAAGCAACAAATTTGAAAACTACTATTTTCTTCTTTTTTAAAATCTGTCTGTATACAAAACTATTAAACTCTTTCTTTTCTTCATCCTTATCTGATAATCCTCCATAACCAAACTTTAAACAAATGGTATGTACAAAATCTATATCTGAATAAGGAGTTAGTGAATAATCAACCATAAAATTTTTCATTGATATACCAAACCCTGTACTAAAAATACCTTTAAGTTTAAATAAGCTGTAATTTCTAAAATTTACTCCTCCCCTTAAATACAATCTTATATCATCAAAATCTTTAAAATACTCAAAACCACCAGAAGCATAAGAAGAAGAGTATGAAGGTATTTTATATTCAAAAATACTACTTATTGAATTTGAATAAATATATCTTGCCCCAATTATAAACTCTGAAGGCAATGGATAACTCTTCCCCTGAATTTTACTTTCAAAACCAATATTTCTTATAAGAAAAGCATATCTTGTTTTTGTACTCTTTAAAATAACCCCGATATCAAATGCAATGGAGCTTGCCTTATAATAAACCATATCAGAGTATAAATATTTTATATTAAAACCGATTCTATCATGCTTACCATAAGAATATGAAAATCCAGCTAAAAAATCAGAAGGAGAAAAATAACCGGTTAAATTACCATATTTATCAGTTTTTATAAAATCTCCATAATTCAAATATGAAAGAAAAAAGCCTGAACTCTTCTTATCTATCCTTCTTAAATAGGCAAAATCATTTCTATAAATTTCAGAAATCCCTTTTTGAAAATCAACATAAAAACTATTCCTGTTATTAACTACCGTTCCAGCTGGATTATAAAAAACACTATCAATACCATACTCCGTTATACCATTTTCGCCCAATGCATAAAAGCGGGGAGAAACAGGGTTTTTTAGATAATTAAAAACTGTTTTTCCTACAGCATTTTCAGTAAAACTATCTTCTGGAATAAAACTCCAAAGATTATGAAAGACACTAATTAAAAATAAAAAAAAAGTCACCTTATAACCTTATAAATCCTTTTCAATCTTTTTTAACTCATCCACAATAAAATCCAGTCTTTTTCTTATATTTTCCTTAGAAATAGCTTCATAATCATTAATTATATCCTCAATATATTTTAAAATGTATCTTGGAGTAAGTTTTGAAATATCAACTTTATTATTTTCATAATTTATATTAGCAATTGAAAGATTATCTTTAAGATTTTTTATTTCATTCTCTATTTGAACAAGTCTTAACTCTATACTTTCAATTTTCTTAATTACAACTGAATTCTGAAGTGAGTTTTTTATTTCCTTAAGATTGCTACTTAGCGCATCAAAGAACTCAACAACCTTTGAATAGTTCTCCTGGGGTTGTTCTTTATCTGATGTTAGAGATGAAGCAGTAACAAAAAGTTCTTCTTCTTTAGGATTTTTGATTACAATTTTTTCAATATTATCATCTTCTTTTATTTCAACCTTTTCATCATCTTTTACTTCAAGTAAAATATTACTATCTATATTCGTATTTTGATCTGGTGTTTCAATCTTTTCGTGAGCAATCTTATCCTTATTTTCATTTTCTCCGATATTCTCTTCTTTGTTAGTATCTGCCATCAAATTTTTTATTGAGTTTATAAATATGATGGCAGAGAATAAAAAAACTATACTATATCCGTAGAAGGAAATGTCTTTTAAAATATTATATGCCATATTCTAAATTTTATTATTTATTTATATTTCAATCAAGTTTTATTTCATCACCTTCTTTTGCTGCAAAACATTGAATTTTTTTATTAGTTGATTTTAAGATTTTTTTACATTTTTTTACAATTAAATCCAAATCTTTGTCAGCTCTATCCTGATTATGATGGAAAAGATAAAGAGTTTTGATATTTGCCTTTACAGCAAGCTCACATGCTTGAGTATATGTTGAATGTCCCCATGTTCTTCTTTTTTTATATTCCTCATCAGTATAATCAGCATCACATACAACAACATCAGCATCTTCACAGAAACTAACATACTCATCAAAACTTCTTCCACCTGGATGTGTATATTTAAGTTCATTGTCTGTTAAAACTACAAAACTTTTTCCATTTTCAATAAATTTATATCCCAGCCCTCCATTTGGATGGCTCAATTCTATTGGAATTATTTTAATATTGTTTATAAAACAACCATCTCTACACATTGGAAGAAATTCAAATTTAGCGTCTATTTCTTCAAATTTTACCGGAAAACCAGGTGGTTGCATTATTTTTGAAACCAGAGCTTTTAGTTCATCAGTCGAATATGAAGATCCAGTTATTATAATTTGATTTCTCTTATCATATATAGGAGCAAAAAAAGGAAATCCAAGTACATGATCCCAGTGTTGATGTGTAAATATTATATGTATCTTTCTTATACGCTTTTTAAGAATTTTCTTTCCGAGATTCCTTATCCCAGTTCCACAATCAACTATCAAAATATTACCTTTCTTATCAGTTATCTCAATACATGTAGTATTACCACCATATTTTATAAAATTCTTACCACAAACAGGAACAGACCCTCTCACTCCCCAGAATTTTATCTTCATCTTAACTCCATTATTACTTCTTTTATTCTTTCTTTACGAAAGAAAGACTCTTAAAAGAACCTATCAAAATATCCCTGCTCATTTTATTTCTTTTCTACTTTTTTGAAGGGAGAGTTTTCTCTTTCTCTACCTTAACCTTTATTTACAGGTTATAATATATCTATTCTTCCATACCTCCATTTTAAAGTGGTATATTACCTTTTTTGGTTGTTGTTTGAGGTATACTCTTTCCTTTAAGTAAAGAAAATGCTTCTATAATTTTCTTTCTCGCCATTTTAGGTTCTATAACCTCATCTATGGAACCTGTTGAAGCTGTTTGATATGGTGAAGCAAACTTTTCAGCATATTCTTGAGTTAATTTATTTTTTAATGCCTCTCTTTCCTCGTCTTTTGCTTCCTTTAATTGCTTAGAATAAAGTATTTCAATGGCACCAGCTGGTCCCATAACAGCAATTTCAGCACTTGGTAGTGCAAAATTTATATCACCACCAAGGTATTTTGAACTCATAGCAATATAAGCTCCACCATAAGCTTTTCTTAAAATAAGGGAAACCTTTGGAACTGTTGCTTCGGCATAAGCATATAAAAGTTTTGCTCCATGTCTTATTATACCACCATGCTCCTGCTTTACTCCAGGCCAGTAACCTGGAACATCTACAAGTGTAAGTATAGGTATATTAAAGTTATTCAAAAATCTTATAAACCTTGCTGCTTTATCACTTGCATCTATATCAAGAGCTCCCGCCATATATGCTGAGTTATTTGCTATAACACCAATAACCTCACCATTAAGCCTTATAAAACCTGTAACAATATTTTTTGCAAAATCTTTATGTACCTCAAGAAACTTATGCTCATCAGCCAGCCACCATATTATATGATGAACCCTATATGGTTTTTTAGGGTCGAGTTCACATAGTTTTTCAAGAAGTGGAATTTCTCTTGAAGGTGAATCATTTGAAACAACAGTAGGAGGCTTTTCTGATGAATTTGATGGTAAATAAGATAATAATTCTTTTACTGTTCTAAAACACTCCTGCTCTGAATTTGAAACAAAATGACACACTCCACTTTTTGTCGCGTGAGTTTTTGCTCCACCAAGCGTTTCAAAATCAACCTCTTCACCTGTAGCAGCCTTAACCACAGCAGGACCAGTGACAAACATATTACTTATACCATTGACCATAAACACAAAATCAGTTAAAGCTGGCGAGTAAACTGCTCCACCAGCACAGGGACCAACTATCACTGATATTTGAGGTATTATTCCAGAGCATTCAACATTTCTTCTAAATATCTCAGCATAACCATCTAAACTATCTACTCCTTCCTGTATTCTGGCACCCCCTGAATCTAAAATTCCAATAACTGGGCATCCAACTTTCTTAGCAATATCCATTATATAAGCAATCTTTTTTGCATGAGCAAGTCCAAGAGAACCTCCAAGAAGTGTAAAATCCTGAGAAAAAACTGCAACCTTTCTACCATTTATCCTTCCAAAGCCTGTAATAACACCGTCACCTTTTATATGCTTATCCTTTATACCAAAATCAGTACATCTTGACTCAACAAGAAGCCCAAATTCTTCAAAACTCCCTTCATCAAGAAGATAATTCAACCTTTCCCTTGCTGTTAGCTTACCTTTCGATTTTTGAGCCTCTATTCTATCAGGTGAAGACTGATTCAAAGCAGCAGTTATTATTTCTCTATATCTTTGAAGCTTTGGAGGAACTTCTTTTACTTCAGTTCTTTTCTTTCTTCTGGGTTTTAATTCCTTTTCTTGAACTTCTTCAGTTTTCTTATTTTCTTCTTTTTTTTCAGTTTCTTTATTAACCTCTAAATCCTTTTTATCCTCTTCCATAATACCTCCTATCTAACAAACCAACAAAGTGATATAAAATAATCATCAACTTCACTCACATTATAATAAATTTTATCAATTTTAGATAACTTAAATACCTCTTCAACTTTATTTTTCAAAGAAATTAAATCACTTTTTATCCTGATATCTCTAAAGCTAATACTTAAACCTTTACCTACCATTTTTGAAATTGCTTCTTTAATCGACCATATTTTAAGCATATTTCCAAAAATAGAAATTTCATCCTCATAAATAAAATCACTCAAAAATTCAGGCTTTATATCTCTTTTTAAATATTCAATATCAATACCTATATATGGTGAAAAATCAGTATTAAAGGCACAACCTGTCATATTTACTGTATGACTCAGAGATATTGGAAAACTTTTTCCGTCCTTCAAACAGGCATATGGTCTTCTATCAAAATCGTTTTTTATGGTTATATCTTCAATATTAACATTCAATTTGCTTGAAATAAGTCTTTTAGCACATATTCTTGAATAAAGATACTCCTTTTTTCTTTTTTCTATCTTGAAAGAAGAATAAATGCTTTTTTCATAGTCATTAAGAATATTATCATCTTCATAATTTTCAAATCTCAAAATATCAAAATATGGAAAAGAAGATTCATAGAGGAAAGGAATGTTTAAAGGCATATAACTAAAGAATATTAACAGGTATCATCACATAATCTTTTATCTCAGCATAAACATTTCCCTTATCATCAAAAGCTATCGAATCATATACACTTCTACCATATTCGTTCAATCCTTTAAAAATAGCATAAGTATAAAGCTTTTCTGGATCATCATTATTATCTTTTATTATCACTTCACCTATAGCATCAGGCAAAGTCATTTTATTATCTATATACAAATCTCTCCATCCACAGCTCTGGAATAAAGCTTCTATTATCATTGGATGGAAATAATATTTAAAATCTTTTGACCCCAGCAACCTTGCTGCAGGTTTCTTAAAAATTGCAATAACTTCATTTCTTGTAGCTTTTATTATTCCATCAAGAACCTGAAAACTCGGTCCATGAAAGTATGTTTTATAAATTGTATCTTTATCAACAATTATCTTTTCCTTTATATCACTCAACTGAGGTTTAGAAAACTCTCTATTTTTAAAATCATATTTTGCCGTAAAATGAACTCTTGTATCACCTACCTTAACGCCTCTTTGATTGATGAAATCACTTTCTATTGACATTTCAATAGCATTATCCTTTTTAATAGCTTTAATATTTATATCAACCGGTTTATTTCTCAGTAATTTTACTGGAAGTTTAAACCTAACATCAACAAGACTCAATGGATAGGTTTTTGTACATGCTATTACTGTCTGTGCAAACGCTTCAAGTCCCATCACACCGGGGAAAACAGGAGTTTCATTTATAGAATGATCTATAAGATATTTTTCTTTCTCCACACTCAGTTTTTTAGTTGCCAAAAAACCTTGAGAATTAGAATTTTGTATCACCTTTTCTATAAAATGAAAGGAAGTTTCTTGAAGACTTGAAGAGAAGGGGAAATCAGGTTCATATTCAAGTTGCTTATCCCAGTCAAGTTTTCCAAGCGAACCACTATATATTATTTCAGGCACATCCCCATAACTAATTTCGTCAGCAAGCATATTCATAACTTCTTCTGGGTAAAGGAACTCAACCTCCTGGGATTTTAAAAACGCCTCAACTCCAGGTCTTACTCCCATGCCTATATTAGCAATTGCTGTCATATCTATGGCAAATGCTTTCATTTTTTTGTTATAAATATTAATAGCAAGTTTAGATATATAATCAGAAGCAGCTGCATAATCGCTTTGCCCCAGATTACCAAACTTGCCTGCTATAGACGAAACCATAACCCAAAGACCATTTTCCTTTATTATATTTTCTTTCCAGAAGTTTATAGCACTTGTCGCTTTTGTGTTAAAAATGAGAAAGAACTCATCAAGCATTTTATCCACAACAAGTTTTGATCTTTCAAGTCCTGCAAAATGTACAATTCCATCAAGTTTTCCAAATTTTTCTCTTATCTCATCTATCACCTCTTTAAATCTTACAGGATTATTAAGATCGCACCTGTAATAATAAACCTTTGCTCCAAGCGATTCTATTTCTTTTATAGTTTTATAAAGATTTGCACTATCTTTTATTCTTATAAATTCTTTTTCAAGAATAACAGGTGTTACTTTATCATACTTTGATTTAAGTTCATTCACAAGAACATTTGTCTTATATTCATTAAGTTCTTTTTCATTCATAAGTGCAAACTTCAAAGCATTATCATCAAGTTCAATAATATCAAGTATTATTATCTCAGGTTTCCACCTGTATGATGCTATCTTTGCAAAAAGAGAACCCAGTCCTCTTCCACCACCTGTTATAAGAAGTTTTTTACCTTTAAGAGTAAAGTTTTCTTTATTCTTATTCAGTAAATGAGGTACTCCTTTAAGTGCATATCTTTTTTTATTTGAATCATAAGAAACAGCACATCTCAAATCTGAGTACTGTATTTCATAAAATACTTTTTTAGCAATATTTTGTATATCCCAATCCTTTGAAAAATCGATAACCTTAACAACTGATTTTTCAAACTCCTTTCTTAAACACAAACCAATACCATATATTGCTGCATAAATTGGATCATAACTTTCTTTTGTAAGATACCCAAAACCACCATCAAGTGTTGTAACAACAGATATATATGAGGTATAATCACCTGTTGCACTATTCAATGAACTTGCACAATACTTTGCAGATAAAAACAATGGCATTGCATAATACTTAAGATCTTCAAATGGTTTTGTATTTTCATCAAGCTTTTTATTCACACATCCCATAAGATGGATTATTCCACCTATCTTATGTTTCTGCGAAATTTCTTTAATAGTTCTTTCAAGCTCTTCAATATCTTTAAAATTAACAATATAACTATCCTTAAGTTTTGTATCAACAGGAGTAAGAATTATAGAAGAAATTCCAAGTTTTGAAAATTCTGATTTAAATGCTTTTATTAGCTCTATATTCTCTCCTATAATAAGAGCGGACCTATCAGGATCAAGTTTTTTTATGATTTCTTCTTTAACAGGCATCTCTTTTATTGTTGGAACATATCTTATATGCCTTGTATGATTATTCTTTATTTGATTCATTATTTCAGCTACATTAACCTTATATTCTTTATCAACTACAGCAACTTCAGTCTTTTCATCTTTTTTTGACTTTTCAGTCAATCCATTATTCTCGAGTCTTTGTGTTATTGAATCAGATTTTACAGTAGATGAACTAGAAAATGATTTATTTTTATTCTCAACCACAAACCTCACACAATGCCTTATTGTCGGATAATCCTTTAAACTCAAATTCTCCTGTCT
>FWWL01001181.1_pt1 | contig 59828 bp, 52 predicted proteins | sample 2228331 | NCBI WGS metagenome assembly FWWL01 (sample SAMEA103939775, study PRJEB20133) | metagenome
CCTCCCGTAGGGACACCAGAAGGTAGTAAGGCATAATACAAAAAGCCACTCCGATTTCCGTCAATAATTTTGGCGAAATTGAGCCAGAACAGTAAATTATCCCAACTCCGAGGACACTGCGCCTGATTGGTGGTGGAATCTACGGTAATGGCACCGGTAAGCGGCTCGGTTTGGGTAAAGATGCCGGCTAGCGAGATGTCGGGGGTTTGCGACACGGGGAAAATCCGCAAGGTGAACGAAGCCGTCCGCTGAAAATCGGCAAGGCTGGGCTGGGTCAGGCGAACATCGTTTCCGGCGGCATCCTTACCCCAGTAACGAATGGGAATCCCCCGAACCCGCAAAGTCTGGTGCAGGGTGGCGTCCAGATCCACCACCGCATCCGCAGTGTAACGGGCATCTTCTCTCGATTCGGCATGCACCTTGAGCCGAAGGGTCCCCCGCATGAAGGAGGCGGGGATGATGAAATTCAGCGAACTGGCAAGCGATCCCCGTTCTGCCGCATAGTTTGGCTGTCGTTCAGCGGTAATGCTGGCAGGAGGCTCGGGAGCCAGGGACCCGGCGTCCACCCAGACGCCAGCAAACCTGCGTTGCATGGTCACTGTGGCTACCACATCTCTCACTCGAACCAGGGTAGCGCGCACATACACCCGCACGTAGGCGGGTTTATCCGCTACCAGCCGGATGGAATTATCGGCTCCACGGTCGGCAGGGTCAGTAAGATGATCCGCAGCCCGGCGGTATTGAATAGCCTGGGTAACTTCTACCCCATCAATATAAATGCTGGAAAAAAGTTTCTGATCTTGAATGGCTTCGCTTAAAGCCTGTTTGAAGACTCTGGCAAGGGCATTCTCGTTCAAGTTTTGAAATTCTTCACTCATGGTGATTTCCTCGCGTGGTTGTTTCAGGGTTGGATATTGGCATTCATTCGGAAAATGTTCTCTGGATCGTAGCGACGCTTCAGAGCCAGTAAACGCTCATAATTGTGTCCGTAAGCGGGGCGCACGCGACCCGGATCATCGGCGCTCAGGAAATTGACATAAGCCGCTTCGATGGAAAATGGCTTGATCGCGGCATAGGAACTGCGCGCCCACTCCATATGCCATTCGGCAGGACCCTCGTCCCATCCTGCCATGAACACCGGCATAAAACTGGTGCCCCGTGCCGCAAATGCCGTATCCTCTGAGGGGATCCGCGCCGCCTCCCCATGCACATGTTGGATCAGGATCATCGAGAAGGGAGAAGTCATCCGATCAGCCGATTCGACCAGTCGGTCAATGGCGCCATCCGAAAGTTCGGGAAGCACGCACCCTTTTTCGTAATAATTTCGTCCATCGGGAGAGGTCTCATCAATCAATCGGACCATTTCCAGATAAGACATGGGGCGAATCAAATCGACCCATGGAGATCCAAACCGCCGCAGAGGTTCAAGAATGCGCTCGCCTTCTTCCAGATCCTCACCAAAATAACAGGGCACCACGGCAATTGCCGGGTGCCCTTCCGGGGTGGTCATCAACACACTATAAACGGTCAGTTCATCCGGTGAGTCAGCGACAAAATCGCGATAAAAACGCAAGACCTCACGCGCCCGGCTTCTCGAGTGGATGAGCAAACCACCGAGCACCCCTTTGAGCGGGTACAACTGGTACTTAAAACGAGTGACAATTCCAAAATTTCCTCCTCCCCCTCTCAACCCCCAGTAGAGATCAGAATTTTCTTTTGGGCTTGCCTGAACCACCTCCCCCTCTGCGGTTACCAATTCGAAAGAGAGGACATTGTCGCATGTCAACCCGTATTTAGACATCAACCAACCCAAACCACCGCCCAGGGTTAAACCAGCCATACCGGTGCCTGAAACCGTGCCGGTGGTAGTCGCCAACCCAAAAGGCTGAGTTGACGTGATAAATTCTCCCAACGTCAGCCCCGGCTGAACACTGGCGGTGCACAGGTCGGGATTGATCATCACCTCTTTCATCTGCCCCAGATGGATCACCATCCCGCCCTCAATACTGCTGTAGCCGGGAATGCTATGACCGCCACTGCGGACGGCAAACGGCATGGCATGTGCCCGGGCAAATCGAACCGCACGAGTAACATCTTCTGTGCTGTGACAATGGACAATCGCCGCCGGATGGCGATCAATCCTGCCATTCCAGATTTTCCGCGCTTCATCGTACCCGGGTTGATGGGGAAAAAGTACGCTTCCGCCCAAACCTGATTGAAGATGAGCCCAGTCCCTGACTTCTGCATGATTCATTGCTTATCGATCCTTTTTTCAGACAAATTAATTCCTTGAAGACTGGGCAGGCTAACAGGGGAAGTTCTTACCCCAACTCCAAGGTGAATTTCAGCCAATTTTGCTGAAAAAGACGGGGAAATGGAAATCCAGAAAGCAACAAAGAAATATCGTAAGGGAATTCTATTCCCGTTGATCCCCCATTTTCTGGTTGAAAACAGGAGATGTGGACAATTTTTATCATATTACTACGATATTAACCGAAGTTCAAGGGGGTTTTAAGATGAGTTTGGCTCAGGAGATTGTGCGAATGCTACGCCGGAATCCATCCAATCCCTGTCCCCGCGTTGAGAGATTTCCCCTGCATCACACAGGCACTTGTGCGGACAGGATCTCCGGCAGGGCTGGAATTATGAGAAATGCTTACAGATTATAAAAACAACCCACGAAACCACCATCGGGACGGTCAACCGCCGCAAACTGGAAACGATGATGGCGCGTGGGTTGGATGAGGACGAAGCCGTGGACTTAATGATCCGGGCGATGTTCCGGTAAGCGCTTTATGCGGTTTTTCAATTTGCAAAGCAATCTTCTGCCTTAAACCACTCCCGAAGGCGCTTCCTGAGGGGTATGGGTAGGACCATGGACCATGAGCGTACCATCCTCACAAAACATCAATCGATCCATACAGACCTGACGATCTCCACTGGGATGTTGCGGGTCGGTGTGAATGTGATAGACCACCCACAACTCGCGTCCATCCGGAGAAACGGTTACCGAGTTGTGTCCGGGACCCGAAATTTCCGGAACGGTAGCCGCCAAAATGGGATTGTTGGCGGCTTTCACAAATGGTCCCATGGGATGAGAGGAGGTAGCATACCCCACCGCATACTCGCGACTGGCATAGAAATTGGCAGAGTACATTAAGTAATACACCCCGCGATGCTTCAAGACAAAAGGACCTTCATTCCAGCGCCACTCTGCCCCTGAACGCAGTTCCCAATCCTGTTCGGGTTTGGCAATGAGGATGGGCTCACTTTTGAAGGAAATCAAGTCGTCGTTCAGTTCAACCACATAGAGATGGCTTTCATGTCGTCCGTCCACAATGTTTTCACTGCAATCTCGCGAATAATAAAAGTACTTTCGCCCATCGTCATCAAAGAAAACATGACCGTCAATGGCGGCATACACGTCTTTAAACGGACCTTCAGGCGAATCGGCAATAGCCACGCCGATTCGCAGGCTTTGATTTTTCCCCCAACGTGCCGTGTAGTGCATATAAAACTTTTCCCGATAATAAACCACCTCAGGAGCCCAGAAATCCGATTCCCCCCACGAATCCTCTGCGCGCCTGTATACGTACCCCACCTCTTCCCAGTGAATCAAATCAACAGATTTCCAGGCTTTAAATCCATCGGGAGCAGATGTCGCATAGCAGTAATAAGAGCCATCAGGAGCCCTCAGTACAAAAGGATCCCCAATATTCTTAATGGGTAATGGGTTTTGATATTTCAGTGACATATATCCTCCAATCGATTCAGGATCATTGATAACGTGCCGTGCAAAAAGGGATATCCTCTTAAATCGTTAGGTAAAAAAAGACCTGCACTCTCTTCAACGGTCAAGTCAGAAATACCTCTCTGGTGTTCAGGGCTTTGGAATTTCTGGCATTCCCCCCGCGGTATACTGACGATACCTGTCTACAAGTGGAGTTCTATTTCGATGTAAGACCCCTTTTTCGTCAAATGCCGAATCGTAAAGCCCCAGATGGATTAAATAACGGCTCACAGGACCCTTCCCTTTTCGGTAAGCCCAATCCACCATGGTCAAAAGCGGAAACCATGTGTAGCCAATCACTGGAAAGCCTTCCTCCCGAAGAGAACGAACGGTCTGGATGGTCTCATCCATCCAGCGGGCGCGTCCCGCCACATCAGCATTTGCCGAGGTCTCCGTGATCATGATCGGCATCTGGTACCGTTGAAACGCCTCGCGAATCACCACGGCAATTTGATCTCCAGAAGGCTGTCCAACCCGATAAACCACTTCACCGTTTCGCCGCCGCTTTAACTCCCCATAGGACCAGGGATAAAAGTTGGCTCCAAAAACATCAAATCGGACCGCATTTTCTTCAAACCAGCGAAGATCCGCATCGGTATATCCATGCTTCCGCAAAAAAGATCCCAGCGGATGATCAGCATTCACCCTTCCAGTGACCAGATCAAAACAAAGATACTGACGGGCGTTCTCCTCAGCGACACGTTCTTGCAAAGAGTCATCCTGCGTAAAGGTATGCCACAGGGCTTCCACCTGCACCGTAACAGCCTCTGGCTGAGCCTCGCGAATGGCTTGTGTGGTGAGAACAATCCCCCGCGCAAGCGCAAGAATCATCTTGACGTAGCCATCATCCCCCTCCAGATAGGGAGGCCATTCCCCCTTTTTACCGCACATATCCGCATTGACCATGGGCTCATTCAGTGGGGTATAGTAACGCACAAGCGACTTGTAGCGCTCTACTACCGCATGCGCGTACTCTGCCACACGTTGAGGGTAATCCGCATGGATAAAACTGTTTTCCATCCAGAGCGGGGTACCGTAATGGATTAAATCCAGAATGGGGGTGATCTTCTTTTGAGAAACCAGATAATCTAACGCTTTATCGGTCCATTCCCAATCCCATCGATTTGGAGCAGGCTGAACCCGATACCAGGGAATTCCCCATCGGACGGCTTTTACCCCCGTTTCAGCAACCAGATCGAAATCGGTTTTCCATAACCTGTCATGCTGGGTTAAGATATACTCATCCAGCATACGCAGCCCCGAACGGGTGTGGGGTATAAACGTGTCTTCAATTCCCGTTGCCCAGGTGAACGAAGCGGAGAGAATATCGTGCATGATTACCCTCACGGTAGTGGCTGTGGAGTATAGGTTGGACCATTGGTCACAGGGACATCACCCTCAAAAAACACCCGATCTATACGGAGACTTCGTTTACCCTGCGGGTATCCTACATCGGGACCCGTCCAGGCATGGTAAGCCATCCATAAATTCCCCTTCAAATCGGTAAAGAAGGATTCACCACCAGGGCCCATCACCTCGGCGTTGTATTCAAACCATGGCTCAGAGAGTGGCTTTGTACAGGGTCCAAAAACCGTTTCACAAACGGCATAACCAACGGCATATTCATGCGACTCCCACCAGTTTCCCGAATAAAACAAATAATATTTGTTTCCATGTTTCACCATGGCGGGATTCTCGATCAAGGGTCTCTCCCAGGGCTGGTCCATTTTGATCAGGCGAACAGGCTCTCCCAATAACGTCAGTCCATCGGGGCTCAATTCCTGCACCCATAACCAGACATCAAAACCGCAACAATTCCCATCATTTTTCCAGAGCAAAAACAACCTGCCATCGTCATCCTGAAAAACGTAGGGGTCAATCGAGCCACCCCAATCTTTCTGACAGATGAGGGGTTCATCATTTGAGTCCAGGAATGCCCCAACAGGATTTTTTGCCACCCCCACTCCAATGCACTGGCGATCGATTTTATTATCTCTTGCAACGTAGTACATGAGAAACCGATCCTCGATCTGAAATACACTGGGCGCCCATGTAAAACCAAAATTCAATTTTGACCATTTAGGCAGAGCAGGCAGCGCATCTCCCTGGCTTTGCCAATGCACCAGATCTTTGGACTGGATGACGGGAATGTTCGTCGTATTCGAACAAGTGCTGTAGGCATAATATGTGTCCCCGACCAAAAGGATATGGGGATCAGGGAAATCGTAAGGGTAAACAGGATTGGTAAATGAAGGCTCAAGAGATTGAACAGGAGTAGCAACAGGAGACTTTTCCAGAGAAGGTGAACAGGCTACCAGCAACCACATCCCAATGAAGAACAATCTCCATTGAACAAACACCCAGAGAGCCCTCCGAGTTCGGCGGCAATGACATTCTTTATTCACTCTTCCTCCCTTGTACGTTTCTACTCGTTAGCCTTTGATTCCAGTCATCGTGATGGAACGAATGATGTGGCGCTGAGCGAAGATATAGAGAATCAGCACGGGAACAGTCAGCACCATCGCACCCGCCATCAACTTCCCATAATCGAATGTATATTGTCCTTGTAAGGTTGCCAAACCTACGGGCAAAGTTAATGCCGTACGGTCTCCGCCCAACACCAGCAGGGGCCAGAGAAAACTGTTCCAGGAGTCGAGAAACGTAATGATGCCCAGTGTAATGAGCGGTCCCTTCGAAAGAGGAAGGATCACCGAAAAGAAGGTCTGAATTACACTCGCACCATCGATGTAAGCGGCCTCTTCCAGTTCTCTGGGAATGCTTAAGAAGAACTGCCGCATAAAAAATACTCCAAATACCCCTGCAAACCCGGGAACGATGACCCCCTGAATGGTGCCAATCCAGCCCAGTTTTGCCACCGTGATGTAGTTAGGGATCAAGAACATGATGCCGGGCATTACCAGCGTTGAGATCAGCAATCCAAACAAGAAGTTCTTTCCAGGAAAATCCATGCGAGCATAAGCATACGCCGCCAGTGAGTCAATGACCAGAATGACAGAAGTGAAAAGAACCGCAATCACCAGACTGTTCTTAAACCAGTGGAGAACGGGAAGCGAGCGATCGTTAAAGATAGAGGCAAAATTTTCGAGCGTTGGGGAATGAGGAATCCAGTTTGGAGTCAACCATTCCTGAAATGGCTTAAAAGCAGTAGAGACCATCCACAGCAAAGGGAGCAGGAAAAACAATGTAAACAGAACCAGCAACAGGTAAAAAATCAACCGGCTCCACCATGAATCGGCAAACTGAACCGTAGTCTCTTCATCAGATTCACTGGAGGCTTTAAAAAGGCTCATATTGTGTACTCCTTATTGAACCTCGGTTTTTCCAAACACTTTGAAGTTGAGAAAGGTCAATAAAAGCAAAATTGCGGCGATAAAAATCGACATTGCCGCGGCACTCCCCATCTGATTACGGGTAATGCCCTCGATGTAGATCCGATAAATCACCGTCTCCGTATGTTTTACCGGACCACCGCCGGTCATAATGTAAGGCTGTCCAAACAAATTGGCTGAAGCAATCAGCGTAATGGTCAGCACAAATACAAAGACCGACCGCAACATCGGGATGGTGATGTGCCAGAACTGCTGCCACGAACTTGCGCCATCAATCGCCGCCGCTTCATACAGGTTTTTGGGAATCTCCTGTAAAGCCGCCAGGAAGATGATGGTATTGAAGCCAATGGTCCACCAGACGGTGGCTATGGTAATGGCAATCCAGGCTTCGGGCATATGACCCAACCAGTTCGGTGGATTGAGACCGAGCATTTTGATGTAATGATTCAACAAACCGCCCTGCCCCTGGAAAATCCACCACCATAAAACCGAAGCCGCAGTGACCGAAAGGGTATATGGGGCAAAGAAAATCGTACGGAATACACCGCGGAAGGGATATCTTTGATCGAGCAAGACAGCCAGGATCAATGCGATCAGCACAAGAGGTGGAACCGACCAGAGCATGAATTCGCCGGTGTTAATAAACCCGTTCCAGAAATCACTGAACTGCACACTTTGGGGATTAAAGAGATTCAGGTAGTTCTTTAAGCCGACAAAGGGCCTGTGCTCCGGGCGTAAAAAATCAAAATTGAAGAGGCTGATGTAAATCCCGTAGAAAAAGGGCCAGGCAAGAAAAATGGAAAAAAAGAATAAATGCGGTCCGATGAATAAATAAGGGGTAAGGGAAAACTTTTTCCGCTTCCGCGTTTCAGAGCCAGTCTTCTTAACCATAGGACTCTCTTTTCAGGTTCTCGGAAAGAAGTTAACGGGGGAGGCAGTGATTTGCCTCCCCCAGGATAGGATATGGACTTATTTGTACTTTTCTACATTTTCGTCCATGATCTGTTGAGATTTACGATTGGCTTCCGCAAAAGCGGCGGGCAAATCGGTAATCTCACCCGCGAGGTACCCATCAATCACAGCGCCGAACTGACCCCACAGCGCCCCTTCCAGTTCGGGCACTTGCGGCAAAATGACCACAATATTCGCCGATTCAACCACTTTGGAAATGGGTGCGGCAACATTCGCCAGTTCGGGGCTGTTTCGCACGCTCTTACGAGCAGGGACCTGCCCAGCCTTTGCCCATTCAATAGAGTTCTCGGAGAGCCACTTAATCCACATGGCTGCCGCCACCTGCGTGGTCACATCATCGGTCGTCAAACCGATCTGGTGTGAACCGCCCCAGGTTGCCGGCTGATCCCCGATGGTGGGCAAGGGAGCAAAGCCCACAAACGGCAGTTTCTGCAAGTCGCTGATATGCCAGGGACCATGGAAGGTAATTGCGGCCTGTCCCTGCTTGAAAGCATTCACTTCGGGGTCACCCGCGCCGCTGATATCCGGCGTGTATTTATCCTTCAGTTCTTTGATCTTCTGCAAGGCTTTGACAGCCGCCTCAGAGTCATAGGTGGCTTTGGTGCCTTCAGGATTGGTCAACGAACCGCCATACTGGCGAATCAGCGCCTGCCATAATGCGGCGGCCTGGAAAGCGGTACCCAGAGAGAGCGGAGTCACTCCGCTTGCCTCGAGTTTCGCCAGCGCATCTTCAAATTCCGCCTGAGTCCACGGGGTAGTACCGGGTTCGGGAATACCCGCAGCGGCGAACATGTCTTTGTTGTAATACATCACCAGAGGGTGAACATCAATGGGGAAGGAGTAGCGGCTCCCCCGGTACATTCCTACGTTCCACAGGTCATTGGGGAACTCATCGGCAATTTGATCCCCAAATACCGCCATGGCTTCAGCGGAGAACGGCTTTAACACATTGCGCGCAGCCAGTTCAGCCACATTGATGGCTCTGACAGCGGTCAAAGCCGGCAGTTTCCCTGCTGCTGCAGCCGCATTCAGTTTCTGAACATATTCCGGTTGAGCAATGTGGACAACGGTGATCTTGCAGGGATTCTCCTTACTGAACCGCTCAGCCAGACCGGTCATTTCATCGCCATCGGGTCCGGTGAAGGGGCTCCACATTTCCAGAGTTTTCCCTTCCACTCCGGCGGGACACTCTCCGCTGGAAGCGGCTTGATTTTCACCACTGCTTTGGGTTGCGGTGGGTGTAGATCCGCCGCAGGCAGAAAGCAGCATGCTCAAAATGATCACTACTGCGAAAACAAAGCGGGTCACGTGTTTCATCTTTTCTCCTCTGAGAATTTTGTAATAGAAGACGATTACCCTGACGGGTTTTAACAAAAGAGACAAAGCGTGTTTTTCATGGGGAAAATGTGTTATATTTCAAACTGGAGACGGATCACCTCCTCTCAAGGATACAACGTGTGAGATCGGGAGAATCAACAGGCACGTTGTATCCTTACTTATTCCTTTGTGCGCTTATAGTGCAGCCTCAAGACAATATCCTGCGGATAATTTCCAAACTTACTCCCGAATAAATTAAGCCCTCCGATGTTTGCGGCATCTTCCTTGATCCCAATTTTCAATGGAATGGGTTTACCGGGTAAAAGGTGAAGATCGGATAACGTCACATTTGAAACCTGAACGCCATCCACAAAACTACCACTGGAAGTAACCTTCCAGACCTTCAGTAAACCATACTGAGAATTCTGCACATCCCACCAATAGGGAGTAAGCGAGCCACGCTCGCCCCCAAAATCAGCCGGGCTCGTCCATGTGCCAATTTCCGTTTCACCGATCCACACAGTAATATCCGAGGGCCAGTTACTGTGATGCAAAGGCGCCTCAGAACATACCTCGAAACTCACTTCGAGTTGGTCCAGAGCGACACCCGGCGGCAATCTATTCGGAAAATGATATTCAACAAAACCGCGCCTGAACCACAAGAGTTGAGCAAAGACGCGATCCGGTTCGTAAAAGGCAGAAGGGTCATCCAGATGCCCGATAATTCCCTGCTCACTGGCAAGCCCACAGGTAGGTACCACCTGCACATTGACGTAAACCCCAATGGGCATGGATACTTCCATGGTTGTATCTTCCACTTCATTCTCGGCAGGTAATTGAATCACGATTCGATCAAAAACGCGGGCACACACCTTCTGCAACCCGCGCGTCGCAGGGCGCAGATCGGTTTCAATCAAACCGGCATTTTCCAGAATATTGATGTGAAGGGCAGCCGTTGAGGGTGGCAAATTCAAGGCATTGGCAATTTCCAAAACCGTACTGGTATGCCGGCTTAAAAAGCGCAAAATTTCCAGCCGTGTTTCCGAAGCCAACGCTTTGGTCACTTTCTCCAACTGCTGGAGATCGTGGTCGTCGGCTAACAAATCTAATACACGGGCATTGGGAATTTTTTGAGGATACATGATAAAAAACAGGAATTTATGTTTTTCTACATAAAATTATAGTTCATTTAAGCGCAAAGTCAATAGGGATTTTGTGGGAAATCCACAATCTATGGGGCGGTAAATTCAAAAAATATTCAGAGGTTTCCTTACATCGAATTAACGAATTATTATCCCCGTTGCTCCCATACCATAAAGCCGTTATAATTGTGTAACACGACTAACTAATTCGCTTTACATTAAAAGGAAAGCCATGGAATCTCTTTGGGTAGCATTTCTTACTGGTCTGACCACGGGCGGGCTAAGTTGCATGGCAGTGCAGGGCGGGTTGCTCGCCTCTTCGCTCGCCGGTCAATTGGAACAGGACATTGCCCAACGCACGTCTCAAAAAAAGAGCGCAAAACGCACATCTTCCTCACCCCGCCCCGCTCTGGCTTTGCCCATTCTGGCGTTTCTGCTGGCAAAGTTAGCGGCTTATACCCTGCTGGGCGCACTGCTCGGCGCGTTGGGCTCGCTGTTCGAGTTAACCCCCACCCTGCGCGCCATCTTACTGTTCGGGGTGGGCGTGTTCATGCTGGGCAATGCGCTGCGCATGCTCAACGTGCATCCCATCTTCCGTTACTTCTCCTTTGAGCCCCCACAAGCCGTCAGGCGCTGGTTGAGACGCACCTCCCGTGAGGACAACCGCTGGTTCACCCCGCTGATGTTGGGCGCGCTCACCGTGTTCATCCCCTGCGGGGTGACGCAAACCATGATGGCGCTGGCTGTGGGAACGGGTTCCGCGGCGCAGGGCGCGGCGATCCTGTTTGCTTTTACGCTGGGAACCAGCCCGGTGTTTTTTGGACTGGCATATCTGGCAACCTCGCTGGGTGCGCGTCTGGAAAAGCACTTCAACCGCGTGGCAGCAGTCTTGCTGATCATCCTGGGGCTGGTGACGGTGAACTCGGGGTTGAATCTGGTAGGCTCACCGCTCTCCGCCGAAGCCCTCAGCCGCAATGCCCTGCAAGCCCTTAACCCTCCCGCGCCGGGTCAGGTTGCCGATGCCAGCAATAGCCTCACCCTGCAGGTGCGCGATGATGGCTACTTCCCTGCCGAACTGAGCGCCCGCGCTGGTGAACCCGTGACTCTAAAACTGGTGACCGACAACACCTTTTCCTGCTCGCGGGCGTTCCTCATCCCTGCCCTGAAGGTGCAACGCCTCCTGCCCGCCACTGGCACGGAAATCGTGGAAATTCCCCCCCAACAGCCGGGCACTACCCTGCACTTTACCTGCTCCATGGGCATGTTCACCGGCGTCATCACCTTTAACTAGATGAGAGAGGGAGACAGCATGGTCAAACGGCGTTTTTCCGTTCCCGATATGCACTGTTCGGCGTGCGTGATGCGTTTGGAAAGCCTGGAAGATGAACTGCCGGGCGTGAATCAGGTCAAAGCCAGTTACCACAAACAGGAAATGGAAGTGGTGTATGACGAATCCCAGGTGACGCTGGAGGCTTTGATCAACGCCATTCAGAAAAAAGGCTACCACCCCCAGCCACTGGATTGAAATTCTCCAACCCCATCCATGCCCCGCCATTACGCGGGGCTTTTTTTCAAGATGGAGATTCCTCCCAGCCGTGGTTTAGTTCAATGAAATGCCAGATGTTCGTCTGTGGATTGTACGCCGTACGGGCATATCCCAGGTCGCCGAAATGAAACGCTATCCCCTGATGGTTGCCCCATGGAGGCACCCCGCAGATGACCCGCAGGGTCATGGAGAGAATCCCGCCATGCGCTACCACCAGCGTGCGCGGCGATGCCTGTCGAATCACCTCGTGCAGTGCACCGGCGGCGCGGAGGAAGACCTGCCAATCGCTCTCTCCGGTTGGGGTGATGCTCTCATAGGGGTTGCGGAAGGCTGGACGCGGATAAAGGCGCTCGGCTTCCTGCGGGGTCAACCCTGCCAGCCCGCCGGTGTTGATTTCCATCCACGCCTCAGAAAGTTCCAGCGGCAGATCGAGCACCTCACACACAATCTCAGCGGTGCGGCGCGCCCGCTGGAGCGTGCTGGCAATCACACGGTCAAAGGTGATGCCCGCTTCTTTCCATTCGCGGGCACGGCGGTAGGCTTGCGCTTCCCCCACCGCAGTGAGCGGAGAGTCGTAGCGTCCCTCATACACGCCCTCATCATCGGCGCGGGAGCGTCCATGGCGCAACAGTGTCAGTTCGATCAGCACACGGTTCATCGGGTGGAGTCCTTTCGGCGCATCAACCAGAATAACCCGGCAAGCATCACAGCCACCAACCCGGCTTCCACCAGTACCCCTTTGCGTTGGTAGCGCCAATCGGGCAGCCGATCGAGTTCCTTCACCACCGGCACCCGGTTCAAGAGACTGTGCAAGCCCTCGTTCAGCACGGGCTTCTCCCAGCCGGGAACGGCGCGCCCGGTACGACGGGCAATGCCCCGCACCACCCAGTCCAGATCGGGCAGAGCGGCGCACACCATGGCAAAGGCATGGCGGGGCGCAAATGCCAGCACAGTCGCCAGGGTGAAGACCGGCAGCACCCGCTGATGATAACCTTTCCAGAAGGCATTATCCAGCGGGTCAGGCGGATGGTAGGTGGCTTTTGCCAGTTTATCCAGCACCCCGTGAGAAAGGTACGCCAGTCCCCCCGTGGTCAACAGGCGTGCCCATCCCGGCAGGCGCACGCGCGCCAGGGCTTCGTCGATCAGCGCTCCAGCGACAAAGTGAGTGGGTAACTGCATCGGCTTTCTCCCGCAAGAAGATGACTGAAACGATTATAGCCGATTCTCCCAAACGAAAAGACCGCCCCGAGATGGAGCGGTCTTTTCATCAAGGAGGTACTGCCTATTCTTCTATAGAGATGGCTTGCTCGGGACAGGAATCCATGGCTTCGCGGACGTTGGCTTCCTCTTCAGGAGGCACCACATCCACCAGCACGACGGCGATGCCGTCATCTTCCAGTTTGAAAACGCTTGGGGCAATCGTTTCACACACCCCGCAACCCATGCACAAATCGCGATCCACAAAGGCTTTCATAATTCCCTCTTTTCAGGTGAATTTTATTATATTATACAACATTTGTGAAAATTCGCACAACAAAAACCGGAATTTTTCATGAATTTTTTAGATAACAAATTGGCGGTTGCCTATTCCTGTGTTCCCCTTTAAAATAAAGGGCGGAACAAGGTGATTCTTCGCCGGAGGAGGGAAAACCAATGATCACACCCATGGGCGTCGTCTTGATTGTGGTGGGGATAATCGTATGCTTTTCGGGGTACAGCATGTTCCGCTCCATGCTCCCACTGTGGGGGTTCATTCTGGGGGGGGGTGCCGCCATGAATCTTGCCCCACTGGTGATTAAAGTCCCCGAAGCCCAGCGTCTTTTTCTCGACATCGGCAGTTTCGTACTGGGCGGTGTGCTGGGAGCGGTGCTGGCATCCCCGCTATATTACGTGACCATATTCGCCTCGGGCGCGGCAATGGGGGCGCTCTCAGGGATGGTATTTGGCGCTTATCTGCAAATCTCCGGCGGGGAGATTTCGGTGCGGGCGCTCTCCCGTCTGGCGGCGATGACGTTCCCCCCACGGGTCGAGACGGCGGTTCAGGTTTTCCTGATGGTCGCCCTGGGGTTGATCATCGGCGCGGCGGCGCTGAGTTTCCAGAAGTTTATGATCACCGCTTCCACTGCCTTCCTCGGCTCGGCGGCAGTGGTAAGCGGGTTTACCGGCACCATCACACAAGCCCTGCAGGGGAGTCCCTCGCAGGGGGTCTGGATGATGGTAGGCTGGTTGTTGCTGGGCATGCTGGGAATGTTCATTCAGTTCCGCATGCGAGACGAGACTTAATTTTGTAGAAATGGAGAAACAAATATCTCATGGATTCTGAGCAATCTGCTCTTCGCGCTCGAAGAATCGCCATGCTGATTGACGGAGATAACGCCCAGCCCTCGCTGATCGGCGACATGCTGGCGGAAACCAGCAAATACGGCACGGTCATCATTCGGCGCATTTACGGAGACTGGACAACCGCCAATATGAACGGCTGGAAGGAAGTCCTGCAAACGTACGCCATCCAGCCGATTCAGCAGTTCCGCTACACCATCGGCAAGAACGCCACCGACAGCGCCATGATCATTGACGCCATGGATATCCTCTACGAAGACCGCGTGGAAGGGTTCTGCCTGGTATCCAGCGATTCGGATTACACCCGCCTGGCAACCCGCATCCGCGAGAAGGGCATCTTCGTGATGGGCATTGGCAAATCCACCACGCCGCGGGCATTTGTCAACGCCTGCGATGTGTTTGTCTTTACCGAAAACCTGCAAAAGAAAAACCTGCCCGCAGCCAAACCACGTGTGCAAAGCGCCAGCGTTTCCCGCAAGAAGACCGAAAAGAACGGCAAGAGCGAGAAACCAGAAGAGAAAACCCCTGCGGTGGAAAATGAAATGCTGGCAAACCTGCCGCTGGACTTGCTCCGTCAGGCTTACGACCTTGCCGTAGGGGATGACGGCTGGGCATTCCTGGGATTGATGGGTACCCACCTGCGCCAGTTAGATCCCAGTTTCGACCCGCGCACCTACGGCTTCAAACAGTTGTCCATGCTCATCAAAGCCCTGCCCGATGTGTTCGAAACCAAAGTGGGGAAGCGCGGCGATGGCACCTTCAACGTGTATGTACGCCTGAAAGAATAACCTCCGCGAAAAATCGGCATGCCTGCCTCTCCTCTTCCCAGCGATGAACGCGATGCGGCGCGATGGGTTGCCGTGGTGGTGGGCGTGCTGATTTTCTTAATGGCGGCGCGCACCCCACTCGACAGCGACCTGTGGTGGCATTTGCGTACGGGGGAAGAAATCCTGCAAAGCGGCAAGCCGATTCTCACTGACCTGTATTCTTTCACCCGTTACGGTAGTCCATGGATCAATCATTCGTGGCTGGGACAGGTTGTGCTGGCAGGGCTGTACCGGCTGGGAGGTTATACCACCCTGACCGCGCTGGTGGCTGGACTGGCAACCCTGAGTCTGATGCTGATGTACCGGCAGATGAGCGCGCCGCCGTTGTGGCGGGCGGTGGTAATCATCCTTGCCGGGCTGGTGTGCGCCCCGCTGTGGACAGCCCGCCCGCAGTTGTTTTCGCTGGCGTTGTTTGCCGTATTGCTCACCCTGCTTCCGGCATTCCGCGCCGAACGACTCTCCCCGTTCTTCGTCCTGCCCCCTCTGTTTGCCCTGTGGTCGAACCTGCACGGCGGCTATGCGCTGGGTTTTCTGCTTTTAGGCGCAACCCTTGCCGGTCAGGTGATGGAGCGCTGGCTCACCCCCGCCCAAGCCCCCTCGTGGCGCGGGATCGCTCATCTGGCAGGAGCCAGCGCGCTGGGTTTTCTGGCTGTAGCGCTCAATCCCAACGGCGTCAACATGTGGAAAATCCCGTTCCAGACGGTAGGCGTGCAGGTTCTACAGCAAGCCATTCCCGAGTGGGCATCGCCGGATTTCCATGACCTGACTCAACAACCCTTCCTGTGGATGCTGGCGGGCTTGTTGCTGGCGCTGGGAGTTTCCAGACAGCGGCGCAATGCCGAAACGCTTCTACCCGTACTGCTCTTCACCGCCACGGCGCTGATGGCGCGGCGCAACTTTGCCCCCTTTGCGCTGGCGGCGGCGCCTCTGCTCGCCTCAGCCGGGTGGGAAGCCCTGCAAACGGCTTTCGCCCCACTCTCACCCTATCTGAAGCGGTACTCCGGGGGATCGCGCCCGGTACGGGCATCGCTCCGGCGGAGCATCAACCTTGCCAGCGTGGTGGTACTGGCATTTGCCGCCTTTTTGAAAGCCGGGCTGGTCAGCCATCCGGCGCTGGTGGAAGGGGCGATCCGTCAGCATTACCCGGCAGATGCCGCAGCGTGGATAGCATGGCATCGCCCCACCGGCAACCTCTTCAACGAATACGCCTGGGGCGGTTACCTGATCTGGCGCCTGCCGCAAGTTCCCGTCTTTGTGGATGGACGCACGGATTTATTCGGCGATGACCTGCTGAACGAATGGCTGACCATCGTCACCGCCGATGAGGGCTGGCAAAACGCACTGGAAAAGCACGATATTCAAATGGCGTTGATTTCTCCCGATGCGCCGCTGAGACGCGCGCTGAAACAGGCAGGCTGGCAGGAACCGTACAGCGATCCAGTTGCGGTGATTCTGGTGAAGCCCTAAACACCGGCAAACAGCATTCCCCACCATCCCAGCACGCCCAACGCAACCAGCGCTGAGAGAGCCAGCAGGAGAAAATACCCCTTATTCCACCACCGCCAGCGCCGCCATGCCGCCGGGATGAATCCCACAAGAGCCAGACTCACCCCCAGCATCAGCAGAGGCACAAGGAAAATCGGTCGCGCCGTGGCAGGCAACCCCAGCAAAATGAGGGTGTTGTTGTTCGCCACCAGCACACCCAGCGCCACCACCAGACCTGCTAAGAAGAGCCAGAGCAGTGCCCCGCTCATCAGCCCCAAAGCCGTTGCCAGATAGTGGCTGAACGGCGCCACCCCCAGCGGAACGTTGCGCAAACGGCGAATCAGCCACCCCAGCGGATACACCACCCACAGCGAGAGCAGGAACACCGCCGCCACTCCCAGCAAGAGGGCGGGGATCAGCAAGCGCTGATCGAGATTCAACAGGTTTGCCACCACGGGCAGAGAGATGTACTCTTTCGGGGTGACAAAATCCATGCGCTGTTCGGCAAGACAGGACGCATCCGGCGCACGGCTGGGGTCTTTCACAAATTCCAGCATGATCTGATTGGCGCAATCGTTCGAGGAAAACGCACCATGCCCGGTATTGGGAAAGGTGAAGAGATAAACACGGCGCAAATCCTTTGCAACCTCACTGCCATATTCCGGCGGGGTGATGGGATCAAAACGACCGTTGAAAATCAGGGTAGGAATATCGCTGGTCACCGGCTGTTCCGTCTCACTCCCCAGCGAAGACACCCCCCAATCCTGACATAGTTTCAGGAAAGCGCGGTTGGACACATCCACATCTTTGCGCAGTTCCGGGCGAATGCGACTGTAATCGTAGCGGGATAAATCTGCCCGTCCGTCTTCAGCGCATACCACCGAATGATACATACCGTACGCCATGGTGCGGTCGAAGACCAGAATGGAGAAAATACGCTCCACCAGCCCGTAATGACCCTGCTCGGTTTCGTGAATCATTGCCGGCAGAATGGGCAGCAGTTCGGTGGCGTAAAGCGTTTGGAAGAGCAGAGAAACCATGCTGTCGCCATCCAGCAAGGCAGGATAAGCCTGCAGAGATTGATCATCTTTAAGGGTGATGGTGACCGGTTGCTTCTCCAGCCGGTCCACCAGATCGAAGAAGCGCTTCTCCAGATCGGGATAGCCCTGTTGACATTCCGGGTCGCCGGCACAGGCGTTGAAAAATTCATGAAAGGCGCGGTCCTGAGAAAACGGCGCTTCCAGATTGAAATTGCCCTGCACCGGCACCACCGCGTCGAGGATGACACTGCGCAGGGCTTCGGGATGCTCGCGCATCAGATGCTGTGCCAGCAAGGTGCCGTAAGAAACCCCGTAGAAGTGAATCTTCTCGTACCCCAGCGCCTCGCGCAGGGCATTGACATCGTGGGCGTTTTCCACGCTGTTATACGCAGAGAGGTTCACCCCCTCGCGGGTCAGGCGATCCCGGCAAGCCATTGCCGCCTCGTAGTAGCGCTTTTCCGATTCCTCTGCCGTCACATCGACTGGCAGAAGGTCAATGCCTTCCTGAAAAATTTCTTCGCAAAAGAGAAACGGCTCAGAGTAAAACGTGCCGCGCTGATCAAAGAGGATCAGGGTGAAATGCTCCCGCAAAGGGCTTTCGGGCAGTACCTGGGTGTAATAATCAATGGTGGAACCGCCCGGACCACCCTGAGCAAACACAATCGGATCCGGCTCGGGCATTCCGGTCGGGTGAAAGATCACCACTGCCAGACGCAGGGTATTGCCCTGAGGGTCTTCGTAACGTTCTGGCACAATCAACCACCCGCAGGTGAGATCCGTACCCACAACCATTCCGGGCGGGACCGGCATGGGACATTCTCCGCTCTCGAAGCGCGGTACCTGCTCCCCACCGGGTGCGGGCGCCTGCGCCTGCACCGGAAGTGCAAACCCCAGCAAGACCAGCACAATTAAAACCACCCATAAAGCCCTTCGCCAAATATCCATTTTCCCTCCAATTGTGTGACAATTATACCTTCTTGCCATGACAGGAAACACTATCCAATCCTAAAAATGAGCGTAAAATATCTCTGGATTGATGCAAATGTTTTGCAATAATTTATTGCAAACAATTTGCAATAGATAGGAAACAGGCTATGGACACACTCGTTCAACAGGTCACCATACGATTGCGCGACGAAGGCGGAAGGATGACCAGCCAGCGCCGTCTGATTCTGCAGGCGCTGGAAGAACTGGGCGGTCACCCCACCGCCGAGGAGATTTTCCGGCATGTCTCCCGACAGTCTCCGGGAATCAATCTCTCGACGGTGTACCGCACGCTCAACTGGCTGGAAGAAAACGGCTTCATCTCTCCGCGCTGGTTCGAAGAAGAACGCCGCCGGGAACGCTTTGAACCGGCAGTCCTGACGGCGCCTTCTCGCCATCCCACCCCATTCCACTTCCGCTGTCGCTCGTGCAACCGCATTCTGGAATTTGCCGACCCGCGCATGGATGAAATCGTGGCGCAATTCGAGCGACGTAGCGGCGCGCGGGTAAAAGACGTGGAACTGACGCTGTACGGGTTGTGTCAGGCTTGCGCAAAAACAGAGTCCCTTTCTGCAACTTCATCTCAAACCGAAGGGTTTAACAGGTAGTTTCTATGGAACATTGCCACACCAGTCATGCTGTACCGGTAACTTCTTCTGGGAATACCATTGCGCTGGTCGGAAATCCCAATGTGGGAAAATCGGTGCTTTTCCACCGTCTGACCGGGCAATACGTCATTGTATCGAACTACCCGGGCACGACCGTAGAAATCGCGCAGGGAGCCCTGCGGCAGGTGCCCGGTGTGATGGTGCTGGATACGCCCGGCATTGTCAGTTTCCCCGCTCAAAGCGAGGATGAAGCGGTCACCGCGCGCGTCCTGCTCAACGAACCTTTGCGGGCGGTGCTTCAGGTGGGCGATGCCAAGAACCTGCGCCGCACCCTGCATCTGGCAGTGCAGTTAGCCGAGATGCGCCATCCGCAGGTGCTGGCGCTGAACATGATGGACGAAGCCCGGCAACGCGGTTTGAAACTGGAGTGCGCTCATCTTGCGGATGCGCTGGGCATTCCGGTGGTGAGCACGGTTGCCACGCAAGGCAAAGGCATGGACGATTTACTTGCCGCCGTCCAGCATGCCGCCGTTTCTCCACTGCAGTTGGAATATCCTCCTGCCATCGAGCAATTCCTCAAACAAGCCGAAGGGCTGTTACCGCCCGCTCATATTGCTCCCCGCGCGCTGGGATTGCTCTTCCTGAGCGAAGACCCGGCTGTAGAAGCCTGGTTGAGTGAAAAAGCCGCGCCGGAAACGCTCGAAGCCCTGCGGCGTCTGCGCCGCGAGACGGCAGAAGCCCTGGGAGAAGCGCCTTCCAGCGTGATTCTGCAAACCCGCGAAGCCTTCATTGCTCAGGTGGCAGAACGCGCTCTGCAGGTCGGTGAAGAACAGACTTTCAGCCTTGCCATGGAATTGAGCCACCTGAGCACGCATCCGCTGTTTGGCATTCCGGTTCTAGCGCTGATCCTGTACGCCATGTACTGGTTCGTGGGCGTGTTCGGCGCAGGGACGCTGGTGGGCTTTCTGGAAGAAAATCTGTTCGGCAACATCATCAACCCGTGGGTGGTCGAACACATTCAACGCTGGATCCCATGGCAATTCCTGAGCGATTTGCTGGTGGGCGAGTACGGACTGTGGACAATGGGTGTGACCTATGCTTTTGCCCTGCTCCTGCCGGTGGTCACCACGTTCTTCATCGCTTTTGGCATTCTGGAAGATTCAGGCTACCTGCCGCGCATGGCTGTGCTGAGCAACCGCTTCTTCAGCCGCATGGGGCTGAACGGGCAAGCCGTCCTGCCGATGATACTCGGGTTGGGATGCGTCACCATGGCGACCATGACCACCCGCATCCTGCCCACACGCCGAGAACGGGTGCTGGCGACCATCCTGCTGGCGCTTGCCATTCCCTGCTCGGCGCAGTTGGGCGTGGTGATGGGCATGCTTGCCAATGTGTCCTTCAGTGCGGCGCTCATCTGGACGGGCATCATCCTGCTGGTGCTGATGGCAGTGGGCTGGCTTGCCGCCCGGCTGATGCCCGGAGAGCGAAATCCCCTCGTCATCGAACTGCCGCCCCTGCGCTTCCCGGTTTTGAGCAATGTGCTGGTGAAGACCGCCGCGCGGCTGGAGTGGTACATCAAAGAAGCCGTGCCGCTCTTCCTGCTGGGCACCCTGCTGCTGTTCGTGCTGGATAAAGCCCATCTGCTCCCCGCCATCATCCATGGGTTGGAGCCCATCGTGACGGGCTGGCTGGGATTGCCCCCTCAGGCGGCGGCATCCTTCCTGCTGGGCTTGATGCGCCGCGACTTTGCCGCCACCGAACTCTTCCTGATGCAGTCTCAGGGCTTGCTGAACCCCATCCAGACGGTGGTCTCCATCGTCACCATCACCCTCTTCGTCCCCTGCATTGCCAGCATCTTCATGCTGTTCAAGGAGCGCGGCACGAAAGTGACGCTGGGCATTCTGGCGTTTGTCTTCCCCTTCGCCATCCTGATCGGCGGATTGCTGTATCGTTTGCTGTTACTGGTAGGCTGGAATGGATAACCTGAACTGGATCACCTGCTCGGTTTGCGGATTTCGCTTCTCGCCGGAGGAACATCCGGGCTGTGCCGCCTGCCCACTGCACGAAGGATGCCAGACGGTGTGCTGTCCGAACTGCGGCACCAGTCAGATCAACCCCGAACGTTCCAGCCTGGCACGTTTCATTAAAAATCTCATCACCAAAAAGGAGCATCATGCCTCTTCCTCCCCTTCATCAACCCGGTCATAAACGCCACCGTTATCGCCATGGCAATCTCCTGACCCTGGCAGATGTCTTCCCGGGCAAACGGGCGCTGGTCGCCGGACTGGGTGACCTGCCCAGCGAGCAAATCCATCGTTTACAGGCGTATGGTATCCTGCCGGGACGGCTGGTACGCGTGCTGATGAATCGTCCCATGGTGATCGTTCAGGTAGAACAAACCGAACTGGCTCTGGAAGAAAGCATAGCCCGGCAGATTTTCATTGCTCAGGAAAACAACCTGATATAATCCACACAAATCTGTTTGACCGACGGAGGCTTCATGCGCTACCGTTTAATGCTCTTGCTTACCCTGCTGATGTTGCTGATTCCGTCATTCCCCGTGCAGGCGCAGGATGAGACCATTCGCTTCCAGAATGTAGAAGTGCTCCTCTGGCCCGAATACGACCGCGAGCGCAGTGTGCTGGTCATCTACCGCATCACCCTGGGCGGAGATGTGAAACTGCCCGCCGAGGTCACGCTTCCCATGCCCGCTTCTGCCAAAACCCCACACGCCGTGGCTGAGCAGAACGAAAACGGGCTGTTCAATGTGGAGTACACCCTTTCGCCGGTGCAGAACAACATCATCTGGGTGAAGTTTCTGGCAACCGTGCCGCAAATCCATCTGGAGTACTACGACCCCACGCTGGAGATTCAAGACACCAGCCGCATCTACCGCTATCAATACCTCATGCCCTATCCCACCGATAATCTGGTGCTGGAAATCCAACAACCGCGCACAGCCACAAGCCTGACGCTGGACCCCCCCAGTGGAACCTCTCAGCAAGGCACCGATGGGTTGACCTACCACGGCGTGGTGGTGGGCGAGGTCAAAGCCAGCCTGCCGGTGAATTTGAAAATCACCTACCAGAAAAGCGACGATGAATTAACCCAGCCCAACACCTTTGAGCCGGTTGCCCCTGCCGAGCCGATCAGCGACACGACGCCCGGAAAATTGCGCGTCACGGAGGTGATTCCGTGGGCAATCGGCGGGCTGGGACTGGCAATGGTCATTGCCGCAGGATGGATGTTCCTGAAAGCCCGCAAAGAGAGCGAGACCGCTCCCATTCGCCGCCACAAACCCGCCGGAACGACAAAACCCTCATCTTCCGCCAGCGAAGCCCTGTACTGTCCGCAGTGCGGTAAGCGCGCCGCCCCCGGCGATTTGTTCTGCCGCGCCTGTGGTACGCGCCTGCCGCGTGGGTGAAATTCGGTTAATTCCTGAGAAAAAAAATCCCCCGACTATCCATCGGGGGATTTTTCTTTATTATGTTTCGCGGTGGTTACTTCTCCGGCGCTCCGGACTGAATCCACTCGATGACCTTTTGCAGTTCTTCATCGGTAAATTTGCCCGGATGCGTACCGCCCTGAACGGTCTGCACCAGTAAACTTCCCTGAGCGTCGCCCGGAAGGATAGCCGCGCCGCTCTTCCCGCCTCTCATCGCATCGGCATAATTCTTGAGGTTCAACCCTCCCAGCGAGCCATGGCAGGAGCCACACCGCGCCACAAAAATCTTTCCAATGGCGCCTTCCCAGGTCAGCGCCCCGGTGGGAGCGGCTTCTGTGGTGGGTTGCGGTTGGGGCGTCTCCGTAGGCAACACGGTCGGCAGGGGTGTGGGAGAGCGCAGGACGATCACCTGTTCTGCTTCTTCCTGGCGGGGGATGGTGGTGATCGAGGTCTGCTCAAAGGTGATGAAGTAGATCACTCCAGCGGTCAGCGCCAGCCCGACCACACTGGCAATGGGCACGTAAATGCGCATGCGTTTGCGAATCACCTCGGGCGCAGGGCGCGGGGGAAGCGCGCCGCGTTCAATCTGCTCCAGTTCGAGGGCGTGCTCTTCTTCCATTTCCTCATGGGTGAGGGTGCCTTTGATCATGGACCAGTTCCAGTGCTTGATGTGCACATTGTAGAAGTGCCAGAGGATGATCGCCAGCACCGCCAGAATGGCTTCCGCGCCGTGCGCCGCTTTTGCGGCAGGAATTACCACGCCGGGCAGGGCGCGGCTGGTGGCAATGGGGTTCCAGAGCATGAAGCCGGTCAGCGCCATGATCACCAGCCCCCACACCATTGCCCAGTACTCCATCTTTTCCATGAAGTTGTAGCGCGGCATCTTGGGGCGCTCTTTGCGCAAGCCGATATTGAAGAGGAACCACTGAATGGCATCCTGCAGGTCTTTGATGCCCGGCAACATGCTGGGCTCCACCCGCAAGACGTACAGTTTATACCCCATCACCACCAGATGGTAAATGGCTTGCAGACAGAAGACCGTGGCTGCCACACGGTGGACGATGCGGATGGACTCAATTCCACCGAAGGCGGCGATGATCGCCTGTGAGATATTTGAGAAGAAGAACTTTTGCGGTAAGCCCGTCAGTGCCAGCAGGGTGAAGGAGAGGATCAGCACAAAGTGCTCAATCCGCTGGGCAATGTTGAACCGTTGATAGGTTTTGGTTTTCTCGCTCATCTCTCTACTCCTCCTTGCCAGTTTCCTGCGCCGTTTCCGAAGATTCCGGCGTCTGTGGCGGTTCTGCGGCGGGTTGAACCGGTTCAGCGGGCTTGCGGCGGCTCAAAGTGCGGCGCAGCCGGTAGAAAATATCGCTGGCAACGAAGACCGCCATTCCACCCAGCACCAGCGGGATGAAAATCTTATAAAACAGGTTGACGTAGTACACCAGCGGGAACTTCTCGCGGTCGGGACGGTAGTGGCTCATCCACGAATCGGGGAAGTTTTCGGTGGCATCGGGGTGGCACTTCTGACAGGCTTTCAGCATGTTCTGCTTCATGCCCAACCCGACCACCGGATCGTCCACATCCCCAATGTTGTGAACGCCGTGGCAGTCGTAGCACACCGCTTTGTTGGTCTGCTGGTCGGGCGAGAGGCGCTCAAACAGGGTGACGGTTGAGCCGTGGAAGTCTGCCACGTAGGTGTTGTACACATCGGTGGAGAGACCGTATTTGTCCATGATCTCCGGGTTGCTGTGGCATTCCCCACACATCTTGGGCGATGCCAGGCGGAACTGCGTGGTGGTTGGATCCTCGATGACGTGCAAACCATGGCAGGTAATGCAAACCGGCACATCGGGGTTGCCCTCTTTAGCGGCTTTCCCATGCATCGATTGGCTGTACTCCAGATACACGCCATAGTGACACGTCGAACACACTTCCGGCGATTTGCCCAACTCTTCCGGGATCAGGTTGCCCTGCTCATCCTTCACCTGCGCCTGCGTGTGCGGGTTGTGGCAATCAATACAGGTGGGAGCCAGTTCATTGCCGCTTTCGAAAGCCCGGCGGTGGACGCTATCCAGTTCGTACTTGTCGGCGTGGCACACTTTGCAGGTGTTCTGATACTGCTTGCGGTACGCCCGCAAACTGGACAAATCCTTTGCCGGGTGGGGATACCCGAACATGTCGGAGTGGCACATGGCACAGGCTACCCCGTTTTTGGCATGGACGGATTTCCCGTACTCCTCAGGCAGAACGGTAATGTACAACTGCTCGCCGTTATCCAGCGTCAGGATCTGTCCGGGGGTCTGGTGGCAGGCAAGGCAGACCTCATTTCCGGGCAGAGACTCCTGGGATAGAGAGGCGGCATGTGCAACGGAAGACAGGGTTACCAGCAGAAAACCTGCCAGCAACAAAGCCATCCATGGTTTGGCAATAGGTTTCATCACCGGTACTCCATCCTTTTGAAAGATTTTCCTGCTCATTCTCTCATTAAAAGAAAGTGAGAGGCTGGATTAATTATATATTAAAAGGCGGGCTGTCTATACCGAGCGGGAAGTTTGACCAGAAAAAATGTGACCAATGGCGCAGGGTTTATCCAATTCACCCTCCCGATTTTGTCCTTAAAAAATGGAAAAACCTCCGGAATTCGGAGGTCTTTCCCAAACGCGACGTACCGTTATTGTTTCAACCGCGCTGGACCGGAATGCGCTTACCGATAACTTCCGGACGGGTAGACTTGGGCAAAACAACCGTCAATTCCCCCTTCTTGTAGGTTGCCGTAATCTTGTCCTCCTCTACCTCACAGGGCATCTCGATATCACGTCGGAAGGATCCGTAAGTGCGTTCGATCCGATGATAGCGGCGGTCTTTTTCTTCTTTTTCCGCGCGTTTCTCGCCCTTGATGGTGAGGATGCCATCCTTGAACGAGACTTCCACATCGTTCTCGTCCATGCCCGGCACCTCAGCCGTTACGACGATTTCCTTGTCATTCTCGCTCACGTCCACCCGCGGGAAGAAGGCTCCCATGCGCTCCAGCATGCGCGGTCGGAGTGAGAAGAGCGGTTCATCGAAGAACTCTTCCATCATGCGATCCATCTCGTCACGCAGGGTGAGGAAGAGATCTTCCTCGCGCCGGCGGGGAGCCAGCGCACGTTCTTCGCGTTTCCAGGGAAGTAAATCCGTGATTGCCATAGACTCACCTCCTCTTTTCACGCGCCGCGGCTCCTTCATCAGGTGCCGCGAGTGCGGGATTATATCACCAATCGAATAACTGTCAAGTGTTTTTCTCAATTTTATCCGGCTTTGACCGCAATCTTCGTGGGTTTGGCTGCACCGGCTTTGGGCAAGCGCAGGTACAGCGTGCCGTTCTTGACGCGGGCTTCGATGTGCTCGCGGTCAATTTCATCCGACAGGGCGAAAGAGCGTTCAAAGTCGCCTTCGCCGTACTCGGCATACGCCAACGTGTAGTTCTCGGGGCGCTCAAAGGTCGGATAGGCTTTGATGGTCAGCACGTTCTTTTCCAGCATGATGTCCACATTCTTTTCATCCGCGCCCGGCAGATCCATCACCAGCACCAGATCATCGCGGGTTTCGTAGATGTCGGTGCGGGGCAGGTACACGCGGCGTTCGCGAATGCGTTCGGTCTTCTCCTCAGCCAGCGGAGTTTCCTTCTTGACTTCGATCGATTTGGTCTCTTCTGCCATATGCCACCTCCTCCCGCTTCATCTTATGCCGATTTGACGGTAATCTTGCGCGGCTTGTCGGCTTCGGCGCGTGGCAAGACGATCTTCAAGATGCCGTTCTCATAGGACGCCGTCACCTTATCCGCATTCACCGGGAAAGCCAGCTGGATCGAGCGGCTGAACTTGCCGCACACCCGTTCGCGGCGATGATAGCGGATGTCATCCTTGGGATCTTCGGGTTTGCGCTCGCCGCTGATGGTCAGCACATCGTTGACCACGCTGATGTCCAGATCTTTCGGATCCACACCCGGCACTTCCACGGTGACGATTTCCGCCTCGTCATTCGTCCAGGCATTGATGGCGGGGAACACCGTCGAAACGCGACCGGTTTCAGGCAGGAATGCCTGCATCAAGCGCTCCATTTCGCGTTGCATGCGATTCATTTCTTCCCAAATGCTCGGCATGGTATATCTGCGGTAGATCATACGACCCTCCTCCTGTTCGAGGTAAATGTTTCATTCCTGATTACGCCTCGAATTGTAAGCAGGTCGTATTAACACTCCATCAAAAAATTGTTGGAGTTTTGTTAATTCAAGAAAACGGGAGGGCGCGCGCCCTCCCGTTGCGAAACTCCTCTTTCTCTTATCCCACCTGAAAACGTTTCTGCAGGGCTTGCTTTTCCGCCGGGGTGAGGAACGCCACCTCCAGCGCATTGTGTTGCAACCGGCGAATCTGCTCGGGGGTCAGCCCGGCGGCAGGCGCGGCGACGGTGTACTCATACGGCAGATCAATACCGCTGATGCCGGGATCATCCGTGTTGAGGGTGGCGCGGATGCCGCGCTCCACAAACCGACGCACGGGGTGTTCCGCATAGGACGGCACGGTGGTGGTCTGTACGTTGCTGGTCAGGTTCACCTCCACGCCGATACCGCGCTCCGCCAGAAAATCCATCAGGGCGGGGTCTTCGGGGGCATGGACGGCGTGACCGATGCGCTCGGCGCCCAATTCGCGCAGGGCTTGCCAGATGCTTTCCGCGCCGGATGCCTCGCCGGCATGCACGGTGACGTGTAAACCGGCATCGCGCACGGCTTTAAAGTGCTCCACAAACAGACTGCCCGGGAAACGGGCTTCGTCGCCCGCCAGATCCACCGCCACAAACGCCTCGCGGCGGGCAAGGATGGCGCGCAGTTCCTTCCAGCAGACATCCACGCCGTAGGTGCGGCTGAGGATGCCAATCAGGTTCACCCTGACGCCGGTCTTCTGACAACCGGTGCGCACTCCGTCCACCACCGCATCAATCACCTCCACCGGATCCAGATGATGCGGCTCTGCCATGAAGAGGGGGGAAAAGCGCAGTTCGGCGTAATGCACTCCTTCGCGCCGCAGGTCTTCCACATTCTCAAAGGCAATCCGGCGGACAGCATCAGCATTGACCATCACGCCGGTCATCCACTCGAATCGGGCAATGAACGCCATGATGCCGGGCTGGGCTTCACTGACCTGCACATACGGGCGCAGGCTCTCGACATCCCACGCTGGCAGGGGAAGACCATGCTGACGACCAAGGTCCAGAATCGTCTCCAGGCGCACACTGCCATCCAGATGGCGGTGCAAATCCACTAGCGGAAGGTCGGGGGCAATCATGCCGGAATTAACTCTCCTGCAGGTACTTCTTGAACCAGCGGGCAATGTGATTCAGGCGCAGGATGCGCCGGTCGGTGCGTCCATTGCGCGAAAGCCCATGGAATTCCTCAGGGAAACGCACCATCTCGGTTTCCACGCCCAACCGTTTGAGGGCCACAAACACCTGCTCGCCCTGTTCGATGGGACAGCGCAGGTCCATCTCATTGTGCAGAACCAGCGTGGGCGTTCGGGCATTGCCGATGTAGGAAATCGGCGAGCGCTCCCAGTAGTACTGAAGCGCCTCAAAGGGCGGCTGATTGTTCAATTCCTTCTGGAAGTGCCAGTTGAAATCGCTCGAACCCCACATGGAGATGAAGTTGCTCACACAGCGCTGGGTGACGGCGGCTTTGAAACGCTGGGTATGCCCAATGATCCACACCGTCATGTAGCCGCCGTAACTGCCACCGGTCACCCCCATGCGGGTGGTATCAATATAAGGCAGTTGCGCCACATAATCCGCCCATGCCATCAGGTCGGCATAATCGCGGTCGCCCCAGTTGCCGTGAATGGCGCCCGCGTGCGCTTCGCCGTATCCGCGCCCGCCCCGCGGGTTGCAGAAATACACCACAAACCCCTGCGATGCCAGATAGTAAAACTCGTGCATGAAGAGTTTGCCGTACTGGGTGAGAGGACCGCCGTGGATTTCCATGATGGAAGGGTACTTGCGATTCGGATCGAAGCCCGGCGGCTTCAAAATCCAGCCCTGCAGGTCGTTATTGTCGGGACCCTTGAACCACACTTCTTCGATTTCGCCCAGATCCACGCGGTCGAGGATCTCGCGGTTGAAGCGGGTCAGCGTGCGCAGGGTGCCGGTGCGGAAGTTGTACACGGCAATTTGACCGGGGTCCGAAAAAGTGCCGTACATTCCCGCCATGCGTTCCCCCTGCGCATCCACCGTGTGGGAGTGGAACACGCCTCCCTCGCCGATGAGCGTCTCCAGTTCGGTGCCGTCCCGACGGATGCGCATCATCAAACTGGAGCCATGCCGGACAACCGGGAAGATGAGGCGCTCGCCATCCTGACTCCACACCGGTCGGTTGGTCGCCGCCGAGCCAATGTCGTTAATCGTCCAGGAACTGACGTGCAGATCGTATTTTTCCGTCAGATTGACGGCGGGCTGTGAGCCATCTACGGGCACCACCCACAATCCTTCATTGCGGAAGCCCTCGTCCACGCCTTCCTGAGCGTAGTACGCCAGAAACCTGCCGTCGGGAGAGAAACGCAGAGAGGACTTGTTACCCGGCGGAGTGGGCAGTTTGCGGGCTTCGCCACCGCGCGCAGGCATGATGAAAATATCGTCCAGTTCGGGGGTCGAATCGGGGTCTGCACTGTGATTGGAGATGAAGGCAATCCACTGACCATCCGGCGACCAGGTGGGGTATGCCTCATCCCAAACGGGATGATCGGTGAGTTGAATGGCTCTGCCGGTGCCGGCATCCATGACCCACAGATGCCAGCGCTCTTTGGGCAGGTAACCGTAGCCGTCCAGTTTGTAGAACAGCCGCTCCACATGCCGCTGAGGGGTACTGAGCGATTTGCGGTCGGGATCTTTGCGGCGCTGGAGCACTTCTTCATCGGTCTTGCGCACGGTCAAAAGCAGTTTCCTGCCATCCGGCGACCAGAGGATTTCGCCAATCTCCCCTTCGATCTGCCCCAGCGGGCGCGCTTCGCCGCCGCCAAAGGGAATGACAAAGAGAGCGGGGGGCTTTTCTTTATCCAGCCGGTTGGAAAGGAACGCAATTTTATTGCCATCCGGCGACCAGACGGGATGCACATCACTGTGATCGCCCACCGTAAACTGGAAAGCACTGCCGCCGCGGGTAGGCACAACCCACAGGTTGGTGTACTTCTTTTCATTCTTGCGGTCCACACGCTGAACCGAAAAGACGACATGCTCACCGTCCGGCGAAATTTGCGGATCGGAAAGCACCTGAAAACGATACAAATCTTCTGCGGTGATGAGACGTTTTGCCATGGTGAATCCTTAATCCAGAAAAAATGTGGGGAAATGTGCTTTCATTGTACTCCGAATCCGGGCAAGTGTTTGGGTTTTTCACCCATTCCATGTTATCCTTGAGCCGCAAACCCAGCCTGAGGAGCCTTATGACACCGTCCGAACCTTCCTCGATCCTCGCCCTCATCCCCGCCCATAACGAAGCCGGGCGTATTGCGCCGGTCATTGCCGGGGCGCGCCGCACCCTGCCCGTGCTGGTGGTCGATGACGGCTCTACGGATGAAACCGCCCGTGTTGCCAGCGCCGCGGGGGCAGAAGTGGTCCGGCAAAGCCCCAACCGGGGCAAAGGCGAAGCCCTGAAAACCGGCTTCCGCTGGGCGCTGGAGCGAGACTTTGACGCCGTATTGACGCTGGACGCCGACGGTCAGCACGATCCGGAAGAGATGCCCCGCTTTCTCGAAAAATGGGCACAGACCCGCGCGGATTTAATCATCGGCGCGCGGGATTTCCGTCAAATGCCCCTGCACCGCCGCCTTGCCAACACCAGCGGCACGTGGCTCTTTTCGTGGGCGGTAGGGCGCCCCATTCGGGATAACCAGTCGGGCTACCGGCTCGTTTCCCGCCGTCTGATGGAAGCCGCGCTTGCCAGTGCGCACGGGGGGTTTGAGTTTGAGGTGGACATGATCGTGATCTGCATCCAGCGCGGGTACGGGCTGGATTGGGTGAACATCCGCACCATTTACGGAGACGAGAAAAGCCACATTCAACCGCTGCGTCACGTGCAGGGGTTCATCCGGCTGGCACTGGCAACCCGCCGCCTGATGAGGCAAAAATAAGATCAACTCCCTTGACAAAAAATACTCATCTGCTTACTATTTTCCGAAATTCGTAAACAGGTGAGTATTTTTCTATGTCTGTTCGCAACGCCATTCTCGGACTGCTCTGCCAGCGGAACCGCTATGGATACGAGGTGCTCCAGGCGTTTCAGGCTGTGGCTGGCGGTCGGGAAACATGGGATCTGAAACCTGCGCAGGTGTACACCACCCTTGCCCGCCTGAAAGAAAGCGGGCTGGTGGTCGAAGAAAGCCCCGATGGGGAAAACGACCCCGGAAAGCGCCGTTATGCCATCACCCCGGCTGGCAAAGCCGAACTCCAGCGCTGGTTCGAGACCCCCGTGCAGGTGGAACATCAGCGCGATGAGTTCTTCCTGAAACTGATGCTTGGGCTGGCAACCGGTCAGGCAGATCCACGCCGGTTGATTTACCTGCAACGCGCCAGTCTGTTTCAGGAACTGCACCGCCTGACCGCCCTGCGCATGGAACTCGACCCGTACACCTCGCTGGCGCACATCCTCTTGCTGGATCAGGCGGTGATGCACATCGAAGCCGATTTGCGCTGGTTGGAGATGATCGAAGCCCGACTGGACGAGGTGCGCAAACAGCCCATTCCCGAACCGGAACTCCGCCCCAGAGGCAGACCGGGCAAGCATGTAAAAACCATCATTCCCTTGAAGGAGGAACCATGAGCAACCCCATCGTATCTACCCAAGCCCTGACCAAAGTGTACGGGCAAGGCGCCACCGCCGTCCGCGCGCTGGACGGTGTAAACCTGACCATTCAACCGGGCGAATTTGTCGCCGTGATGGGTCCCAGCGGTTGTGGCAAGTCCACCCTGCTCCACCTCATCGGTGGGCTGGACCGCCCCACCTCGGGAACCGTCTGGCTGGATGGACAGGACCTGACGCAATTGAATGACGATCAGATCACCGCCATCCGCCGCAAGAAAATGGGCTTCATCTTCCAGTTCTTCAACCTGATTCCGGTCCTCAACGCACTGGAAAACGCCGCCCTGCCGATGATTCTGGACGGCATGCGCCCTGCAGAAGCCCGCAAACGCGCTCAGGAATGGCTGGAACGGGTAGGACTGGGGCACCGGTTGGACCATCGTCCCTCGGAACTTTCCGGCGGGGAACAGCAACGGGTTGCCATTGCACGGGCGCTGGCAAGCGACCCTACCCTCATTCTCGCGGACGAACCCACCGGCAACCTGGATTCGCGCGCCTCGGAGGAAATCGCCAGTTTGCTCAGGCAAATCTCCACCAACTGGGAACGCACCATCCTCATGGTCACCCATGACGCGCGCATCGCCGCATACGCCGACCGCATTGTCTTCCTGAAAGATGGGAAAGTCGTGGATGAAACCGTGCTGGAACACCGCAACGGCGAGCAGGCAGAGATGGTTGCCGACAAGATGAAAGAAATTGGGGATTAACCGTGTTTTAGCCGTAAAAAGGAGTGCAGGATGAACCTGTATCTAACCCTTGCTTTTCGCTATCTGGGCGGGCGCAAACTGCGCACCGCTCTGACCACCCTTGCCATCGTCTTTGGGGTGATGGTGATTTTCGGCATGAACACCTACATGCCCACCTTCATCAAAACCTTCCAGACCCAAGCCAAGGCGGCGGCTGGACAGGTGGATCTGACCATCACCCAGAAATCGGGTGAAGCCTTCAGCCCGGAGATTCTGGATCGCATTCGCGCGGTGGATGGCATCACGGTGGCAACCGGCGCGCTGGAGCGGTTAATCAACCTGCCCGCCAATTATGTCGATCAGGATCCACAAGCCCCTGACCGGATCAGCGCGGTGATTCTCAAAGGGATTGTCCCACAGGAATCCCGCCAGATGATTGCCTACAACGTCGTGGAAGGGCGTTTTCTGGAAGAGGGCGATACCCAGGCGGCAGTCATCACCCGCTCGCTGGCGCGGGAGTTCGGCATAGGATTGGGCGATACGCTCACCCTGCCCACCGCAATCGGGTTGAGCGACCTGACCATCGTGGGCATTCTGCCCGAGCAGATTCTGCCCGGCAACGAAGTGGTGCTGGTTCCTCTTGCCGAAGCCCAACGCCTGACCAATATGCCCGGCAAGATCAACGTGGTGGATGCCAACGTGGATTCCATGGAAGAAGCACGGCGCAATGAAATCCAGCAGAACGTGCTCAAAGCCATTGGCGATACCTACAAAATCGGCGCACTGGAAGCCGCCTCGGAGATCCTCACCAACATCCGCAACGCCCAGTCCATCTTTAACCTGATGGGCTTCCTGGCGCTGGTCATGGGCGGCTTCATCATCTTCAACACCTTCCGCACCATCATCGCCGAACGCCGCCGCGATATCGGCATGTTGCGGGCGCTGGGCGCCAGTCGGCGCACCATTCGCTGGCTGATTCTCACCGAAGGAATCGTTCAGGGGGTCATCGGCACAGCGCTGGGGCTGGTATTGGGATATTTGTTCGGAGCCTTCACGCTCAAACTGGTCACGCCCATGATGCAGGAATTCCTCAACATCAACGTAAGCACTCCAGCCATTTCACCCACGCTGGTGCTCACTTCCATCCTGCTGGGAGTGGGGATTACGGTGGTCTCGGGGCTGATTCCAGCAAACTCGGCTACACGCATCACGCCGCTGGAAGCCCTGCGTCCCTCGCTGGGGGGCGTCTCATTCAAGCGCATTGCGGGCGTTTCCTTCTGGGCGGGGGTCGTTCTGCTCGCCATTGCCGTGGGCTTCCTCTTTACCGGCTCCATGGAGTGGCTGGGGCTGGGCGCGATGCTCTTCGTGGGCGCCATCATCCTGATGGCACCGGCGCTGGTGAACCCAATCTCGATTTTGTTCGCCAACCTGCTCACCCTGCTCTTTGCCCGTGACGGCACGGCACACCTGGCAGAAGGCAATCTGAGCCGCCAACCCGGGCGCGCTACGGTCACGGCATCCACCACCATGATCGCCCTGGCAGTGGTGGTGATGATGGCGGGAGTGCTTTCCTCGGTGGCATTGACCTTTACCAACATCATGGAAAAGAGTTTGGGCAGCGATTACCTGATCATGCCGCCCACGCTGGCAGTGTGGGGGTCGAATACGGGCGCCGCTCCGCAACTGGCAGATGAATTGCGCCGGGTGCCCGGGGTCGATGTGGTCAGCACGCTGCGCTTTGCCGGTACCCAGATCAAGGATGTGGCGGTGGGCATTCTGGGCATCGATCCACAATCCTACCGCGAACTGGATTTACTCTCCTTTACCGAAGGCGACCCTGAAGGGGTGTACCGTGCCATGGAAAACGAACGCGTCATGATCATCAACGGCGTGCTGGCAGCGGCGGCAGGCATCCAGCCAGGGGATGAAGTGGAAATCCTCACCCCGCAGGGAAAGCAAACCTATCGTGTGGGAGCGCTGGCAACCGACTACCTGAACGCGAAAACCACCACGGCGTACATCTCTCAGCGCTTCATCGAAGAGGATTTCGGACGCAATGAGGATATCTTCTTCTACATCAACGTCGCACCGAACGCTGACCGTCAGGCAGTGGAAAGCGCCTTCGGCACCATATTGAAGGAATACCCACAGTTCAAATTAGTGGATGGGAAGAAGTACGTGGAAGAAAACGCCCGCCTGTTCGATGCCGTTTTCCTGGGAATGTACGTCCTGGCAGCCTTCCTCGCCATTCCCTCGCTGATCGCCATGGTCAATACCCTCGCCATTGGGGTCATCGAGCGGACACGAGAAATTGGCATGTTGCGGGCGGTGGGCGCCATCCGACGGCAGGTGCGCCGTATGATTCTCTCGGAAGCGCTCATCCTCTCCGCCATCGGCACCGCCTTTGGGATTCTGGCAGGGCTGTACATGGGATACATGGGAGTGAAAGCCTTTGAAGCCATGGGCTTCCCAATGGACTACATCTTCCCTGGCTCGGGCATCCTCGCCGCAGTTGCCATTGGCATCCTCTTCGGGGCGCTGGCGGCAGTGGTACCAGCCAGACAAGCCGCCCGTCTGGATGTGGTCGAAGCCCTGCGCTACGAGTAGACCCGCTTTCTGATCCTTCCAAAGCCCTCCCGTGGATGTTCCATGGGAGGGCTTTTTGATGCGCTCAGAATGTTTCCCGTTATTTACCCATCCAGTGAAGTTGCCGTGTGCGGCAACCCGCGTACCTTGCGTAAAAACGCGCTCACCCGTTCATCCTCTGGCTGTGGGTAGGTCAAGCCAAAGCGCTGTGCCACCGCCTGCGCCGTATCTCGGAAAAGAGCGGTCATGACAAACAGAGCCTCCCACGTGTGCTGTTCGTCGGCATCGGCGTAGGTTGCCAGCAGGCGAGCCCACGTTTCGGGTTCAAGGTACTTGCGGAAGTACTTCCCTTCTTTGCCTGGATTGACCTTGAAGTCGGTGCGCATTCCGATGTACCAGCGGAGCATGGCAAACAACTGCTCTCGGCAAATCTCCAGCATGGCTTTGGCATAGGTGATTTCCTCCCGCCACAATCCTTTTGCCACGTAGGTGCTCACCCACCAGAATTCATTACAACAATCGGCAAACTGCCTGGCAGTGGGTGGTTTGGGCAGATAATCGCCCTCATGAGGAGGAGGGAATGGCTCGATGACGCCGTCCTTATCCAGCAGGAGCACGCTCAAACTGTCCCGTTCCAGTTCAGACAGACGATGAAGCGGATGGAAGGTCAGGTCAATGCGGTTGCCGTCGGTAAACTGCATGAGAAAAACGAAAATCTCCGTGGACGATTCCTCCACGGGATAGCCCATCTCCTCAGGTACCTGATAAATCATCAGGTCTCCAAAAAAGCGCATCCAGCGGCGATCCTGTTTGTAAGGCGCATCGTCGGTGACGACATAAACAATATCGAAATCCTGAAAGAAATCCCGCGGAGCGTTTGGGTTGGCGCGCGAGCCGTTGAGAATCACCGCCCGCACGCGCTCATCGGCGCGGGCAAAGTCGAGAATGAGGTTCATCATTTCCTGTTCGGTTCGCATGACATACTCCTTCATGGCTTAAGGATACTATGAGGTTCCTCAAAAAGACCAAAGATGGAATGTGATACAATAACCGCGTTTGCGCATATGTTGAACCATCAATCTCGCCCGTGGCTTTTTCCCCTGATCCTTCTGGCAGTCTGCATTCTGGCTTATGGATTGCAAGCCCCCTGGCTGGGATATTATCTGGATGACTGGATCATTCTGGCTGCCCATCATTCTCATGGTGCGCAAGGTCTCATGGAATACGCCTTTCTGGGGAATCGCCCACTGGTTTTCTGGTTATGGTGGCTGGGATTTCAGATTCTCGGGGAAGCCCCACTGGGATGGCAAATCTGGGCTTTGCTCTGGCGCTGGGCAACCGTAACGGCAGCCTACGTTGTCCTGCAATTGCTCTGGCAAAATCACCCGCGCCGAAACGCGGCAATCGCTCTGCTCTTTGCGGTGTATCCCATCTTCAAGCAACAGTCCTCTGCTCTTACCTTCAGTTTCCACTGGATCACCTTCTCGCTGTATTTCTTTTCACTAATCGCCATGATTCGCGCCGCCCGCACCCGTTCCCATTATCTGGCATGGTCGGCAGTAGCAGTGTTGGCAAATGCCGCACAAATGTTTTCGCAGGAATTTTTCGTGGGTCTGGAACTCATCCGTCCGCTGGTGCTCTTCTTTGCGCTGGAAAATATCCCTTCTACACGCCAACGGATGAAACGCACGCTGGTTCATCTTCTGCCGTATGCTCTTTTATGGGGTGGATTCCTGCTGTGGCGCCTGCGCTTCATGCCTACGCCAGGAAGTGACCGCAATACCCCCGTCGTCCTGTTCAACCTGTTCGATTCTCCATTGCCAACGCTGTTCACCCTGATCAGCCGCGCCCTGCAGGACACGGTTGAAGGGCTGGTTGGCGTGTGGGCGCAGACCGTGGCTCCCTCTGCTTTTGCGCTCCAGCCCCTCTCAAACCTGCTGGCATGGGGATTGTGCCTGTCAGGAGCCGTGCTTGCCTTCCTGGCTCTGCGGCAACGCCAGACTGTATCCCCTTCCCCTGAACAGTCCTGGCGCTGGCAAGCCCTCTCCCTCGGCGGATTGGCTTTATTGGGGGGCTTTGCTCCTGGATGGGCAATTGGACGTTATCTCACCGATACCAGCACCCTGTACAATGATCGTTTCGGTCTGGCGGCGATGTTCGGCACATCCATCCTGCTGGTAACGTTCCTCGATTGGGCAATCCGCCCCGGAAAACCGCAACAAATCCTGCTGAGTTTGCTCATTGGGCTGGCAATCGCCCAACAAGCCCGGATTGCTACCGTGTATCGCTGGTCATGGGAAGATCAGCGCAGTCTGTTCTGGCAGTTACGCTGGCGAGCGCCGGGCATCAAGCCGTACACTGCCATTTTTGGCGACGGCGCACTGGTAAAGTACATGGGATCATGGGCGAACATTTCAGCCCTGAACCTCCTCTATTTTGAAGACATTCCCAGCCCTGCCAACACCTGGTACTTCGACCTGTACCGATACAAGATTGCAGAATTTGTCGAGCAAGGCGGAGAAATCTCCGACGAGAAAAACTTTTTGACATACCGCGCCCCTGTCAACCAGAGCCTTGTCCTCGTCTCTGACACGTTGGAAAATCAGTGTCTCTGGCTGGTCTCTGAGGCAGACCGTCACAACCCCTATCTGGAAGAGGTGGTGCGCACCGCTTTGCCGCTTTCAGATCCCTCACGGATTTTGACTGAGGAAAAATATCCGATACCCACGTCCATTTTTGGAGAAGAACCCACCAGAGACTGGTGCTGGTACTACCAGAAAGCCCGTCTGGCAGAACAACAGGGCGACTGGCAGGCAATGGTAAACCTGTGGGAACAGGCAAAAGCCGAGGGCTACACTCCCCACAACGAACCTGAGATCGTGCCTTTCATTTTAGCATCGGCGCACACAGGCAACTGGAAACAGGCGCTTGAATTGACGGATCGGGCATACTACCCGGCGTTCATCATGCACGATTACCTGTGCACCACCTGGCGGAGAATCCGTGACGAAGTTCCTCCTTCCCCGGAAAAACAGGAAGCCCTTCAACAGGCAATCCGGGAGTTCGATTGCGAAAACATCATTCGTCCATAAAAAAAACGCCCCACCATGAGGCAGGGCGCCGAGGACGGGCGTTCTCTTCAGTCCTCCAGTTGCTGGCTGAGGTAATTTTCCAGCCCCATCTGACGAATCTGATCCAATTGCGCTTCCAGCCAGTCAATGTGATTCTCCTCATCGTTGAGGATGCTCTCCAGCAGGGTGCGTGAGCCGTTATCGCCTTCTTCCACGCACAGGCGCACCGCCTGATTGTACGCCGAGATGGCTTCCGCCTCGGCTTGATGATCCTTTTCCAGCATCTCCTGAACCGTTGCGCCGATGTGCATGGGATTCAACTGACTGACCACAGGCATCCCCTCGAGGAACAGGATGCGCGCAATGAGTTTTTCGGCATGTTTCATCTCCTCGATGGCGCGCTTTTCAATGGCTTCGTGCAAACGCTCATAGCCCCAGTTGGCGCACATTTCCGAATGCAGAATGTACTGGTTGATTGCCGTCAGTTCATCTGCCAGCAGGGCATTCAGGGTTTTCAGCACATTTTCTTTGCCTTTCATGATTTGACCTCCTATAGCAGTTCCACAATATGTCCGATATGATCCATTTCATGCCAGAGGGCGCGGCGCAGAAGTTTGCGAGGGCTCCACAGTTCCCCATCCACGCCCAGCACCTGTTTTGATCCAGCCAGTGAGGGCAACGCCTCGATCAGGCGCTGACGCACCACCTCCAGACGCTGGAACGGGTCTTTGGGCAGAGATGAGCGCTCACCCATCAACCCGAATCGGTTGAGGTACCACCATTCGGCGGTAGCCACATGCGCCAGAATGCCGCGAATGCTCCAGCGCTGTCCCTCGTAGGTTTGATCCAGTTTTTCGGCGGGCAGGTCTCCCACAATTGCCATCAAATCCGCACGACTCCAGGAGAGTAAATCCAAACCGTTTTGGACTTCTTCCTCGCTCAATGGACGCCAGTCATCGCGGAAGAAGGAATTGATTTCCAGCCCTTCAGGCACTACCTCGAAGGCGTCATTGATGCAGTACACCTCCCACGTCTCCACCAGACGCAAGTCGAGGTGGCTCATATTCAGGCGCGGTTCGCCTGCGTGGCGGTTCACCCAGTGCTCATAACGCACCAGCGCCTGCGGCAGGTTGAGCAGGGCTTCACTGCTATCTCTACCATAGGCAAACGCGCCGGGATAATCCAGCGCCCAGGCAATCGAACGGCGGCTCTCGAAGCCGTTTTCCAAGCCAATGCGAATCAACATGGGAATCCTCCACGCATCATCATAGCACAATTTTTAGACACAACCCCGCCGAGGCGAGGATGATTTGGAATGGGTGAGAGATCAGCCGTTCTTCGGCTCCAGATACGCCACCGCATAGGACTTCTCATCGCTCATCACCAGTCGCAGATGATGTCCGGGACGGAAATCTGCCACGCGGATGAGTTTGAGGGCAGGCAAAATACGCTCATCAACCTGAACGAACTGCTCCACCCGATTGGGCGCCCCCTCAAAGAAGCGCCGATTGAACACACTTTGAGGATCATCCAGCACAATTGCCAGCGGGTAAATTTGCGATTCGATCAAATCCTGGAAGAAATGCGTGCCCAGCGAAGGTTCAGGCGCGCTCCCCACCCCCTGCCCGGAGAGTTCCACCAGGGCGCGGGTGTGGTAAATATCCCCGTAGTTGACGGGCACCCCCAGATCGGAGTTGGCGCTCCCCCAGCGTCCCGGACCCACGCAGATAAAGCGCTCGTTTTCCAGCGCGGCGTTTAATCGGGCAATGGTGCGCACCAGCAGGTTGCGCAGGTCCATGCTTTCGAGATGAAAGTAGCCTTCCGGCGGCACATAGAGCACATAATCAATCGCCGATACCACCCCTTCCGGTACCACAAAGCGTGTGGAGAAGATGATGTCCTCCGGCTGCAGGTTGACCGGCAGACTTACCGCTTCGGTGGGCATCAGGCTGGACTGTGGGCGGCACTGCAAAATGGTGATGCACAGATGCGGCTGAGCACGATCTGCCTGTTCAATGTTCAGGGTAAATTCCAGATCCACCGGCGAGTGGTAATGTTTCTCCAGCGTTTTGAGGATGTGGCGCATCTTCTCCGCAAAATCGGTGCGCTTGAGCAGTTCCTCGAAGGTGATGACCAGATGACGCGGACTGACATCCAGCAAAGCGCTGCGCAGAGACTCGAAATAGCCATCGCGATCCACCTGCGCCAGATACCGCAAGGGCGGATAGCGGGCATCCAGCACCTCATGAATGGGCAAAGACTTGAAGGCGTTATCCTCCAGATCAATCACATCCACGTACTGCTGGGAATAACGGCGCACCTGTTTAGGATCGGTGGAAGGGCGCAACAGCGGGTGACTGAGCGCCACCAGACGCGGATAATCGTTGCCCACACGATCCACCGCGCGCGTCCCCAACCCCCAGACCAGACGGATAACCCCGTCCTCGCGGCGAATCTGCGGCGCCCAACGGTACAGGTTGCGGCTGAAGGCAACCCCGGCGGCGTGCGGCAGGAAAAAGCGCCCGTACCGCTCCCCCTCCACCACCTGAAGCAAAATTGCCATACGCTCGTCATAGTCCTGCAGGCGCTTACTGCGGCGGTACAGCAACGCTCCCGGGTTGAGGGTCGAGGCATAAACGCGGGTGATGCCGCGCACCAGTTCGCGCAGGTTTTGCTCCACATCACCCTGATTGGGCAGAAAGACGCTATCGTACTTTCCGGCAAATGAGGTGCCGAAATTGTCTTCCAGCAAACTGGACGAACGCACAATCAACGGCTTTTTACCGATGCGCTCGAGCAAATCGCGCAAATGGTCAAGAATATCCACCGGGAACTGTCCGGCTTCAAAGTCGCGCAGGATTTGCGGGTAATCGGAGCGCATTTCCTCTTCGCTCTTGTACTTCTGATCGTTCCAGCGCACCAGATTGTTAATGGTCATGAATGTGTAGAACACATCCGAGCCGATGAAGTACGAATCGGGCACATTCAGGCACGCAAGGATTTCGGGATCGCCGGAAGAGCGCAGGATGCGCAACGCCAGCAGCATGCCTGCGGCTTTTCCGCCGATGCGACCGGTTCCGATCTTGCGGCGGCGGATCTCCGCCAGATCTTCCACGGTAAACCACTGCTTGGCAACGTCCAGATAGCCCAGTTGATCGCTGATGAGCGTGCGGATAATGACCACCTTGTTTTCTTTCAGACGGGCTTCCAGCGAAGCCCGCTGTTCCGGCGGCATGGATTCAATCCGGAAGGCTTCCTCGAAGACCAGTTCTAACGGCGCCAGTTCGGGGTTAAACGAAAGCGCCTGATCCTCGAACGACACGCCTCGTTCGCGTAAGACCTCCCAGACCAGTTGCTCGAAGAGTTCGTAGGAAAGATACTGACTGAACAGGTAATCGGTATGATGATCGCGCACCCGCTGAAGGCGCAGTTCCCACAGTTCGGCGGGTTCTTCGCCGTAGGGATCACGCAATCCTTCCCATTCCTGTGTCTGGATGGCGAGGGCGCGGGCTTGTTCTTCAAACTCCAGCGGGGTGATGATGCCGCGCTCGAAGAGTTCGCGGCGCATGCGCGCGCGGATACGCCCAGCCAGCACCGGGTACTGACATAACGCCAGATAAATACGGAACTGCCGTCCCGGATGCGAGCCGTGCGTAACCATGCCCGTCTCCAACGATCAACCCAGATGCATGGGCATGATTACATGCTGGAAGGACTCATCGCCCACCGGCTGAAGCCGCGCCGGAGAGCGGTTGTCATTGGTCTGCAGAACCAGATTCGGGGTCTTGATGACCTCCAGCACCTCGCGCAGGAATTTGACGTTGAAGGCAATCGCCAGGGTAGGACCTTCGATGTTGGCATCTACCAGCGATTCGTTGGCGCCGGTCTCTTCCGATTGGGCGGAGATTTCAATTTGTCCGGGGCGATCCTCAAATTTTTGCAGGTGCAGGCGCACCACACCGTTGCCCATGCGGGCGATGATCTCCGCCTGCTTGACGGCTTTGAGCAGGGCTTCGGTGGATACAATGGTGTGCGTCTTGTACGAGCGCGGCAAAATGACCTTGTAATCGGGGAAATTGCCGTCAATCAACTGCGAGGTGAGTTGCAGATTTTCCATCTGGAAGACCACCTGCCCACGACCGGGTGGGACGATCAGGCGCACTTCACCATCCTGCGCAATGCGCGCCAGTTCCTGCAGTGCGCGGGCGGGGATGATGACGGAGATGGGCTGGGAAACCGGTTCGCTCAGGCGCATCTGGCGCACCGAGATGCGGAAGCCATCCGTTGCCGCCAGCGAAATCTCATCGCCGCTGATGACCATCTGCACGCCCTGCAGAACAGGACGGGCTTCCTCGGTGGAAGCCGCAAACGCCACCTGCTGAATCATTTCTTTAAAATCAGCGACCGGTAACAGTACGCCGTGATCGCTATCCACCGCGGGAACGGGGGGGAACTCTGCCGCATCAATGCCCTTTAACTCGGTGGACGAAGAACCGCACTTGACAGAGAGCGCCATCGAACGGGGATTGACCGCCAGTTGAACCGTCTCGTTGGGCAGGGTACCGATTAAATCGGCGAACAGGCGGGCAGGCACGGTAATGGAGCCCTCTTCCTGAATTTGCGCGCCGAGCCAGCAGGAAATTCCCAGTTCCAGGTTGGTTGCCGCCAGGCGCAAACGCCCATCATCGGTCGCCAGGAGAACATTGCCCAGCACGGGTAAGGTACTGCGTGGAGCCACCGCTCGAGAAACCAGTCCAAGTCCATGCGCCAGTTGCTGTTGCGATACGGTAACCTTCATGATGACCCTCTCCATCCAATCGGTGAGAATGTATGCTCAAAGTATATCAAAAAACCGCTTTAACGGGGTTGATTCCAGAGCATCGAGATGAGCAAACCAATCGACACGCCCAGCACGAGAAAGAGCGCACCGCCCAGCAAAATCTGCACCCACCCGCCGGTCGGGGACATTGCCAGTAAAAACGCCAGCGCCACAATGAGCGCCGCCAGCAGAATGCCGAATACGAGATAAATGAAGAGGCGGTGTACCTGCCTCATGAAGCGCTCTGCGCCGGCAACCTGCAAAGGAAGCGGTTCGCGGCGCTCAAAATCTTCCAGAATTTGCAGAGCGGCTCGCGGCACGGTGCGGATGAACTGCTCCCACTCCATGCCCATCTGGACACCCTGCTCCAGCCAGGCACGGCTGGGCAGGAACATCGTCAGGGTCAATTTCTGCACAAACGGCTCCGACACGGCAAACACATCGAAATCGGGGTCTAACTGCAAGCCAATCCCTTCCATCATCGCCAGGGTTTTACCCAACAGCCACAAATTCGAGGGCAGACGTAAACGATGACGAAACATGATGGGAGTGATCTCTTCGATGACTTCACGGGCGCGGATTTCTTTCAAAGGCAGGTTGGCGTACTTCATCAGCAGACGGTTGATATCCAGCGCCAGTTGTTTGCGGTTGACGTGTACATCGGCGGCGCCCATGCGGATTAACTGATCCACAATGCCCTCAGCGTCCAACCGCACCGAAACGATGTACAAACGCACCAGTTCGGCGCGGTCACGTTCGCGTAAAAAGCCCACCATGCCGAAGTCCATGGCGCCGATCACCTCGCCGGGCAGGATAACCAGATTACCCGGATGCGGATCGGCGTGGAAAAACCCATCTTCCAGCACCTCTTTAATGACAATGCGGGCGCTGTTGAGGGCAATGCGCTTCAGGTCATACCCGGCGGCTTTGAGGTGCTCAATCTGATCAATCTTGATGCCGTTCAGGTACTCCAACACCAGCAAGCGCTGTGTGGTGTACTGCCAGTACACCTCGGGAATGTACAGGCAGGCTTCTCCGACAAAGTTGTGGCGGAAGCGCTCGGCGTTGCGCGCCTCACGGCGGTAATCCAGTTCATTGCGCAGGGTGAAGGCAAACTCATCCACCACACCAACCAGATCGTAATACTGTCCCAGACGGGTTCCGGCAACCCGGCGCGCCCATGCAGTCAGGATGTCCAGATCCACCTTGACCTGCCGCTGAACGCCGGGGCGCTGGACTTTCAGCACCACCTCTCTGCCGTCGTGCAGGCGGGCGTAATGCACCTGTGCCAGCGAAGCGCTTGCCAGCGGTTGGGGAGAAACCTCCGCAAAAACCTCTTCTGGGGGTCTGCCCAGTTCCTGCTCGATCACCGGGCGAACCACCTCCCAGGGCAGGGGCGGGACGCTGTCCTGCAGGTGAGACAGTTCCCGGATGAACTCCGGCGGGAGCAAATCGGGGCGGGTGGAAAGGATCTGTCCCAGTTTAATGAAGGTGACACCCAACTCTTCCAGCGCCAGCCGCAGATGCAGAGCCACCTCATCGGGCATGGAAGGCGCCGCCACGCTCCCGGCAGGCAGGCGCAGAAAGCGTCGGATGGGCGCCCACTGCGGGTCGAGGCGGGCAAACAAAAACTCCAGCCCGTGGTTGAGCAGAACGCGGACGATTTCGCGGTAACGATGGAAATGAAATTCAGGGAATAGAGGGAACAAGGCAAACCCTCCCTGCCTTCATCATAGCAGGGAGGGAGATTTCCGACAAGGTCAATGCCCGGCAGAGGTGCCGCCTGCCCTCAGGTTTCCTGGATCAGTCCGTGGCGCAGGGCAAAGCGGGTGAGCGAGGCGATGTCGTACAACTCCAGTTTTTTCATCAAGTTCCCGCGGTGGGTTTCAACGGTTTTGGGGGAAATGCCCAGCGCCAGAGCAATGGCTTGCGTGGTACATCCGCTGGCAAGCAACCTCAGAACTTCTTTCTCGCGGATGGTCAACCGCTCCACCGGCGGCTGTGCCCGGATGACTTCCTGAATGCGCTCCATCGAAACCGCCGGCGGAAGGTACACTTCTCCCGCCACGGCAGTACGAATGGCGCGAATCAATTCTTCATCGGGAACGTCTTTCCACAGGTAGCCACGCGCGCCTGCCTGCAACGCGCGGGCAATGTACTCCTCATCTTTATACATGGAGAGCATGATCACCGCAGTGGAAGGCGAGGTTTCCAGCGCGGCGGTGAGAATATCCAGCCCATTGATGCCCGGCATGGAAATATCCAGCAGGAGCACATCGGGCTGGCATTGACGCAACTGATCGAGGGTTTCCTCTCCGCTGGAGGACTCTCCCACCACGCGCAAATCCGGCATGGTTTCCAGCAACAGGCGAATCCCCCGACGCACCAGCGCGTGATCGTCAGCCAGCAGGATGCGGATTTCCGTCATGACACCACTCCAGAACAACGCGCGTGCCCTTGCCGGGGGCAGTATCAATGAGCAGGTTGGCTCCAATCACTTCTGCCCGCATGAAAAGGTTGTATAATCCCAGCGATTTTCCGAAGTTCGAGATCCTCGTTTGCTGTAAATCAAAGCCGCGCCCATCATCACAGATTTCCAGCCGGGAACAGGTAGGAGTTTGTTCAAAAGTAAACCAGCAGTGGGTTGCCTGCGCATGGCGCAGAACATTGCTCAGGGCTTCCTGCGCCACCCGGTAAAACGCCAGTTCCACTTCACGGGGCAAGGGCTGGTAGTCCTCAGGAGTAGAGAGGGTCAGAGGCAGTGTTGCCGATTGCGTCATATTGTTCGCCAGCCAGCGCAACGCAGTGATGAATCCCAGATCCTCAAGCATTTTGGGGTGCAACTGCAGGGAAAGCGAACGCACCTGATTAAGAATCGTGGAAGCCAGATTCAAACTGTCATCCAGATTCTGACCCAAATCAGGGAAGGCGGTTTTAACCACCGCGGAAATCCGCGTCAGATTTAAGTATAAAGCGGTAATGGCTTGCCCTAACTGATCATGAAAATCTCGAGCCAGGCGCCTTTTTTCCTCTTCCTGAACGTTCATCAGCGCTCTGGAAAGGCGAAAAAGGTTGGCTTCATTTTCACGGGTTTTTTCGTACAGACGGCGATTTTCTTCGGCTTGCTGGCGGAGTTGATCCATCAATTCGCGCTGGCGCAGTGCCATACTCAGCATATCTGCACTGGGGAGCAAGAAGTTCAAATCATTTTCCTGGTATATACCGGGTTCAGAATGCACCAGTCCAATGGCAAAGGATACCTCCATGCCCGCGCGAATCGGCAACAGCAGAAGAGAACGATCCTGCGCGCACAGCGACTCGCCATCCAGCACATAATTTCCCTGAGAGAGGTCTTGAATGCAGTACGGCTGAGACACAGCCCGCAAAGCCGCCAGCGGACTGCCCTGAAGAGAATGCTCCCCACCCCGCACCCAGCGGTCCTTATCTGGATAGTACTGCCATACCACCGCATACCGGGACTGATCCAGGAATTTCCACAACACAATGCGGGTACAGGGCAGGAGATTGACAACCCCCTGGGCATAGAGGTAAAACAACTCATCCAGCGTGTTGCCTTTGAGAATCATGTGGTTCAACTGTTCCAGCCGGGTGAGTTTTTCGCCAGTGCGCTTGCTTTCGGTAATATCCCGATTGACGGCAATCATCCCAAGCATCTCGCCCTGTTCACTCTCCATCAAGGCAACCGTGGACGCAATCCAGAGAAACTTGCCATAACGATTCTGCTGGCGGACTCTCCCCCGCCAGATTTTCTCGCGGAGCAGTTTCTGAAAAGCCGTTTGAGAGGTTTCCTGCGGATCTTCGTACTGGGTATGCAGGAACTGGCTGACCGGTTTATTTAGAACCTCCTCTGAAGTCCAGCCGTATAATTCCTCTGCGGCGCGGTTCCAAAGGGTAATACGCCAGTCCCGGTCGGTGACGATCACCGCCTCACCAAGCGTCTCCAGCAACTTCTTCTCGAAACCTTCAGGCTGCGCCACGCCTTCCCCCAGATATTTCAGACCGGTTTTTTTAATTATACATATGGAGAAAGAATTTTTTTACATTTCAATTGGATGTCAAATGTTTTGCCCCATTCTCATCTGGTTTGACAGTCCTCTTCAACCATGCTTTAATACAAGTATGCCCCTCTTTGGTCCCCCAAACATAGATACCCTGAAAACCCGCCGCGATGTGAAAGGTTTGCTGGGCGCGCTGAAATACCGCAGTGATCCCACGGTGCGCCGTAAGGCGGCTCAGGCGCTAGCAGAACTGATGGAAGGACTGCCCGTAGAAACGCAGGAGAAAATCATCCCCGCCCTGCTTGCCGCGCTGGATGAAGTGGACTCCTCGGTTTTCCAGGCGGTGGTGGGAGCGCTTGGCGCCGCAGGTCAACCCGCCATCCTGCCGCTCATTGGGGCACTGCGCACATCACAGGAACGGGTGCGTGAAGGGGCGGCACGGGCATTGGGCAGGCTGGGAATGGGGCTGAATGACCCCGCTTATTTGCGCCTGGCGGTGGACCCGCTGATCGGCGCTCTGCGGGATGGCGCTTTCGTGGTGCGGCGCGCCGCGGCATGGGCGCTGGGAAACATCGCTCCCCGACTGGATGCCGCATCCCGTGGGTTGCCTGTGGAAAATCTGGTGCTCTGTCTGCGAGACCCCGTGCCCGAAGTGCGCCAGTTCGCTGCCGGCGCACTGGGGAAAATCGGTGAAGGGCGCGCCATCCGCCCCTTGATTGCGGCGCTGGAAGATGATGCCTCAACCGTCCGCAAAACCGCCGCAGAAGCGCTGAGCGTCCTGGGATGGCATCCCACCTCGCCATCTGAACAGATTCTGGAATGGATTGCCCTGCTACACTGGGAGCGCCTTTTCCAGATGGGCGAGGCGGCTGTGCCCGCACTTTTACACGCCGCAAAGGATCAGGATCGGGATGTGCGGGCGGGCGCGATTCGGGTACTGGGGAAACTTGGCGCACCGCAAGGAGTGGAAACCTTTCTGGCAAGCCTGCATGATATCGATGCCGAAGTGCGCCGGGCAGCCGCCGAGGCGCTGGAGCAGGTGAGTTCTCCACAAGCCGTCGAGGTGCTTTTACAAGCCTTGCGCGACCGTGACCGCGAAGTACGACGTCGGGTGATCCGCGCCCTCGGACGGACAAAAGACGCACGCGCCGTAGCCCCGTTGCTGGGCATCCTCAAAAGCCATGAAGAAGACTTTGTCCAGATTGCCATGCAGGCGCTGGTGGAAATTGGCTTGAACGGGGTGCTTGCCATCATTCCTGCCCTGGGCGATGCCGATTCGTATGTGCAGGAACGGGCAGCCTCGGTGCTCACCAAGATCGGTTCTGCCGCCGTCTTGCCGTTGATTCAGGCGCTCCAGATGTCGGCACCCCCCATCAACGAATACGCCGCCCGTATTCTGGGAGATATTGGCGATACACGCGCCGTCTATCCTCTCATTAACGCACTGGAAAACCCTGTGCTCACCGGTTACGCCGCTCAGGCGCTGGGAAAACTCGGTGATGCGCGCGCTGTTCCCCCTTTGTTGGATCTGCTCAACGCCCAAAGCGATGCCGTGCGTCAAGCCGCCGCACTGGCTCTGGGTAATATTGGGGACCCTCAGGCAGTAGATGCGCTCATCTCTCTGCTGAAGTCCAACGAACGCGACACCCGCCTGAAAGCCGCCAACGCGCTCCTGCAGATGTACCGCTCCAACCGCCTGGATATCCTCGCCAAGCGCAAAATCCTCGCTCAGCAAGACCGCATCACCGAGGCGCACGCCGACCATCAGAGCCATGTGGACAACGTGCGGTCTTCGGACTGTCACCGCGATGAAGTCTATCATCTGGATACTGGAATTGGATTACCCTTCCCCACTGAATGAATGAGAGGTCCTTCAATGAAACCACTGCAGTTAGTCTCTCGCTTTGCTCAACGTTACTGGAAAGAACTGCTCATCACAGTGGTGAGCATGCTGGCGCTGGTCGGCATTCAACTGTTCATCCCCTGGGCAGTACGCACGCTGATCAACACCGTCACCGCCGGGCTGTCCAGCCCGCAGACCCTCAACGCCATCACCACCCTGACCCTGGCGGTGATTGCCGTGTACCTTTTGCGGGGTGTCTTTCAGTACCTGCGCAGTTACATGGCGCACATCGCCGGATGGGGGGTGGTGGCAGACCTGCGCAAGTACGTTTACGACCACCTGCAACGATTGAGCCTGCGCTTTTATGAGGACAAACAAACCGGGCAATTGATGTCGCGGGTCATCAACGATACCGACCTGTTCGAGCAGTTAATTGCTCACGCCGTACCGGATGTGCTGGTCAATGTGATTACGCTGATTGCCATCAGCGCGGTGCTGTTCCATCTGAACTGGATTCTGGCTCTGCTCAGTCTGGTGCCCATCCCGCTGGTGGTGCTGTCGTTGCGGCTTTATGCGCGGTATGTGCGCCCCCGCTTTGTCGAACGCCAGAAAGTGCTGGGAGAGTTGAACGCTATTCTCAACGACAACCTCTCCGGCATCCGCGAAATCAAAGCCTTCACGCAGGAAGAAGAGCAGTATGTGCGGGTGGGCAACGGAGTGGACAATTACAAAAAAGCCAACCTTAAAGCCCTGCGTCTGATGGCAATTTTTCAACCCTTCATTGATTTCGCCTCTTCACTGGGCACGCTGGTGGTGATCTACTTCGGCGGACGCCTGGCATTTCAGCAAACCCTGCCGGTTGCGGATCTGGTGGCGTTCTTCCTGTATCTGGAAATGTTCTACCAGCCGGTACGCAACCTGAGCGGCGCATGGGAAGCCATTCAAAACGCGCTGGCGGGCGCCGAGCGGGTGGCAGACCTGCTGGAAGAGCAACCCGAACTGGAAAAGCGCCCCCATCCCATTGTGCTTTCCGGGCGGGCAAAAGGGCACATCCGCTTCGAGGATGTCACCTTTGAGTACATCCCCGGTGAGCCGGTGCTGGAAAACATCAACCTTGAGATTCTGCCTGAGCAGGTGGTGGCGCTGGTGGGTCCGACCGGTGTGGGTAAATCCACGCTGGCAAGTTTAATCCCCCGCTTCTACGACGTAACCGGTGGCTCGCTGAAACTGGACGGCTATGACGTGCGCGATCTGGCGCTGGAATCCCTGCGCAAGCAGGTAAGCATCGTCCTGCAGGATGTCTTCCTCTTTCACGGCACCGTACGGGAAAACCTGCTTTTTGGCAATCCCGATGCCAGCGAACAGGAAATGGTCGAAGCGGCGAAAATTGCCAACGCACACCATTTCATCATGGACCTGCCCAACGGCTACGACACGCTCATCGGCGAGCGCGGAGTCAAACTCTCCGGCGGACAGAAACAGCGCCTTTCGATTGCCCGCGCGGTGCTGAAGAATGCCCCCATCCTGATTCTGGATGAAGCCACCTCGGCAGTGGATACCGAGACCGAACTGCTCATCCAGCAAGCCCTGGAGCGGTTGATGCGCGGACGCACAACCCTGATCATTGCCCACCGGCTTTCCACCATCCGCAACGCCGACAAGATTGTGGTGCTGGAAGGACGGCACATCGTCGAGGAAGGCTCACATGAGCAGTTGTTTGCCCGTCGCGGGCTGTACTACCGACTCTGCACCATTCAAAGTCAGTTGGAGCCGGTACGGATGAATTAACCACCCCATCCAATCACCAAAGCACACGCCCTCCGAAACGTGGAGGGCGTGTTTGTTGGTGACCATTGAGGATCACAGGCACATTCCATGTGCGCCGGTGACCATTTTATCCTTTGCCCGGCAGGTTAAACTTCACCGGCAGAACAAAGCGCTGAGGTTTGGCATGGTGAGCACGACGGGCACGGCGGGCGGCGGCGCGTTCGGCTTTACGCGCGGCGCGCTCCGCTTTGCGGGCTTCCCGTTCGGCGCGCTGGCGCAGGAGATTCTCGTCAAACGCCGCCAGTTCGCGGGCATGGATGATGGTGACGATGATGAACGCACTGAACAACAGCAGAGCAATGAACAGCGCCACCAGATCATACAGCGTAAACGACCCCAGCAGACTGGAGAAAGTCGGGTTGCCCACGTAGAAGACGAAGATATTCGAAAGGATCATGATGCCGCGCACTTCCGTGGGACCGAGGCGCAGGAAGGAAATCTGAAAAACTCCCTTGACCTGACTGTACAGAAATACCTGAATGGACATCATCAGGTAGGTGATCAGCGCCAGCATGGCAAATTCCACCCGCACATACGGCGAAAGCCCCAGCCCCATGAACACCAGCGCCTCCGAGACCGCATCCACGGCGTGGTCAATGTAATAACCGTAGTTCGAGCGTTCGATTTTCCGGTAGCGCGCCAGCGTTCCATCCAGACTGTCGCCAAACCAGTTGAGCAGTACCCCCAGATTTGCCAGCCAGAGAAATGCCGGGCTGAAGTTGGTCAGGATCAGGCTGATGGAAATCAGCAGTGAGGCAAAAATGCCCAGCGCGGTGAGATGATCGGGATTGACCCAGGCGGGCATGTGAGCCGCCAGCCATTCCAGGGCTTTTTTCTCCAGTGGGCGCAAAATCGTTTCGTTGACGCGTACATGACTTTTAATGTGATTTTCCATGTCACGTTCATCCCTTCGTTGTGAGTTATGGCACCTTATCCATCCAGTCGGGCCAGACCGGGAAGGTCATATTCCATTGTACCGGATACTGACGGATATTGCCCATGACCCTTTCGAGCACAGCCTCGGCATTCACCAGAATCTCTTCCTGTGGGTCGGGAAGGCGCTGGAGATGCAGTTCGGTTGCCCACAGCGAGATGCGCTGACGGTCTTTCAAGGCGGCACCGACCACGTAAATGGGCAAATCCAGTTTCAAAGCCACGCGCACGTGCGCCACCGGCAGGGCGGCAGGGATACCAAAGAAACGCGGGCGGAAGGCGCTGTCGGCAAAGGGACGGTCCACCCCAAAAACCACCGCCTCACCTTCGCGCAGGCGAGCAAGCGCCGTGCGCACGGCTTCCAGCGAACCCGGAATGACCTCAATCCCCACCTGACGCCGCAGTTGGTTCTGTACCTGATAACCCTCCAGCAGGCGGTTGGGTGCGATGGCGGTCAACCGTCCGAACAACGGCGCCGAGACCCAGCCCAGCAAATCCGGGTTGGTCATGTGAGGAAGCGCCAGAATGACCCCATGCTCGCGGTTGCGGGCTTTCTCAGCCACTTTCAAAAAACTCTCTTCCACCTGCACATACTTTTTCAACACCTGCGGATGGTCTTTCCAGTGGGCGAAGTCATACACGGCGCGGGCGGCGCTCCGCAGGGTCTCGCGCGTCAGACGGTCCAGTTCGCGCGCATCGGGCTGTCGGTCATGCGCAATCCACTGATTCAGGCGCACGGCGCGCACCGGCGCCAGATGCGGCATTCGGCTCATCAACCCGGAAATCAAATCTGCCAGAGCATAGCCTACCACCGGCGGTAATGCCCTGCCCAGCGCCAGCGCTGACTGATATGCGGCACGGCTGTTGATGATGTGATAGATGCGGTTCATGTTGCTATCGTTCGATTTCTTGAATGGCTTCTTCAGCAGTGAGTCCTCCATACACCACTCGCATGATTCCAGGGAAATAGCGATCCATTATCAGCAGATTGGGATAGACCAGATTGCGCACCATCAGGGGGGTGAGTTCCACGCCTTCCACATCCAGGCTGGTTTTATAGCGCACCTCGCCGTCGGACAGGTCCATCTCAAAATTTCCCACCACCATGCCGTAGTTGGCGCGGGTGATGAACTCCATCACTTCCTGCCGTTTTTCCGGTGGCACTTTTAAGGGAGAAACCGAATAAAACACGCACTGATGCTGCGGTTCGCGGGCTTGAGCGAAGCACTCATAACGCCCGTTTTGCCCTTGAAAGGCGGTATTGAGAATGGTGGAATGTTCCAGACGCACAAAATTCCAGTCGTCTGAGCGGAAGAATTCTTCGAGGACGGACAGGATGGTTTCCATGGATGAAATGATCTCTTATGAGGGTTCTGAAGAAGCGCCGAGGCTCTCGGCGTAAGCCCTGCCGCTCAGCCATGCCATCAGGGTCAGGATATAAGCAAAGCCAAAAGAAATCAGCGCGGGCAGGAAAAACAGCAGGAAAATCCACAAGGGGAAGATCACCGCCAGCCCAAGTTGAAGCAGGTAGAACAGCATCACCCCCAACAGGAAGATGACGATGAATGCGCCCTTGCTGGCTTTGAATACCCGCCACCACCCCCTGACATCAAAAAGCGCCGAGAAGGAATTGCGCACAGCCATGTGGGGAAGCGCAGGTTGTAACAGGGTTCCTCCCACCAGATAGAAAAGGAAACCCAGCCCCTGAAACACGAACAGCACGGTGATAGCAAACAACATCAGGAAGAAAGACAAAGCGTCATTTCCTCTTTCCCCAAGCCAGATGGCAGAAAAGCCGAGAGCAGTATACAGCGCCCATGCTTTCAGGATCAGGATGAATGCCGGAAGCAGGAAGATCAACCCGGCGCCGAAGGCTTTCAAGCCGTCAACCAGCAACCGTCCCCAGTTTTCCCAGGGCGGGAGCGCGGGTTTCCCCCCCTTTACCGCCAGCCGTAAGACCTCCATAAGGTACCCCGCGCCAATCAGGCAGGGCAGAAGAGGGAACACCCATCCAAGGGTAAAAAAGCCGCCCAGAAAGAGGAAGCGGGTCAGGGTTTCCCGATCCTGAAAGGGAAACGCAAACAGAGAGGCAAAGCCTCTGGGAGAAAAAGACAACTCGTTATCCATGTCATTAACTCAACTGTGCAAAACCAAGGGTCTCGAAATCGTTCAGCCCCATCACCCGGCTGAAGACCACCCGTCGGGCAGTGAAAAGGTGCAGTGGGTAGTTATAGGAAGGCGCAAATTCCAGTTGGACCGGCGTGATGAGATCCAGCGCACTGCACGTAAACGGCGTGTTGTGCGGGTAATGCGGGGTGATCCCCGCCTGTTCGAGCAGTCCATCCAGCGCAAGGATGAAGGCTTTGAATTCGGGAGTGTACTCCACCTGCCAGCGCAGCACATAACTCTGCCAGAAAGGCGCATGGAACTGGGTAAGCCCGCTGGCAATGACCGGGAAAGCGGGAAAACGCGCCAGCGCCGTGCGCAGGTTCAGCACCACCTCATGAATTTTGCGGTCGAAAGGTGGCTCAAAACGCTGACAGGTCACATGCACCTCAGCAGAAATCCAGCCGCCAAAGGTGCGCATTAACTCTTCCTGCATCTGTCGAAGGGGTGGAAGATCTTCCGGCTCCGGCATCAACAGAACACAAATATCCCCTGCCTGTGCGGTGCGAATCTCGGTCATCTCGCCCTCTCTGCATCAATCTTATAACGATTGTACAATAAACTCTCTCCGGCGGGGTAACAATCCCATCCCATTTCCGCAAAAAATTGCACGAATCCCGATAAGAAAAAGACCTGCCATCTTCATGCAGGTCTTGGATTGCTCAATCCTTCAAGCGCTATCCTTTTGGTTGGATAGAGTTCCCGCGCCCAATGCCAAAGTAGGTAAAGCCCAGAGAGCGCAATTTCTCAGGGTCCCACAGGTTGCGGGCATCCATGATGATGGGCTGGCGCATGGAGTGGTAAATCTGCTCGAAATCCAGTTGTTTGAACTCGTTCCATTCGGTTGCCAGCACCAGCGCATCCGCCCCTTCGGCAACCTGATAGGGGGTATCCACCAGTTGCACGCGGGGGAGAACACTGCGGGCATTCTCCATCGCCTGAGGGTCGTAGGCTTTGACCAGCGCGCCCTCGTTTTCCAGCAGGTGGATCACTTCCAGAGCCGGGGCTTCGCGGATGTCATCGGTGTTGGGTTTGAAGGAAAGCCCCAACACCCCAATGACCTTTTGATCCAGCGACCCGAGGGCTTTGCGCAGTTTGACCACCACCCGGCGGCGCTGATTGCGGTTGATTTCCATCACCGCCTGAAGCAGTTGCGGGTGTGTGCCGTGCAGTACAGCCATGTGCGCCAGCGCTTTCACATCTTTGGGGAAGCAACTGCCGCCCCAACCCAGCCCGGCATCCAGAAATGCCGGTCCGATGCGCTTATCCAGCCCCATGCCGCGCGCCACCTCGCGCACGTCGGCGCCCAGTTCTTCGCAGATATTCGCAATTTCATTAATAAAGGAAATGCGTGTGGCAAGGAATGCGTTCGAGGCGTACTTGATCATCTCGGCGGTGCGCAGGTCGGTGATCATGATGGGACAGCGCAAACTCTGATACAACTGAGCCACCTTCTCCGCCGCGTTGCGATCCAATGAACCCAGCACCACGCGGTCGGGCATCATAAAATCATTGATAGCAGAACCTTCGCGCAAAAATTCCGGGTTGCTCACCACGCTGAATTCCAGCGGTTTTCCCGCCCGACGGCGGTTGATCACCTCAGCCACCCAGTCACCGGTACCTACCGGAACGGTGGACTTGTTCACTACCACAATGGGATGATCCACAATATCGGCAATGGCTTCTGCCGCCTGCCGCACATACTGCAAATCGGCTTCGCCATCCACCCCCGAGGGTGTGCCTACGGCAATGAAGGCAAACTCGGCATCTTTGAGGGCTTCGGGGTAAGAGGTGGTGAATTGCAGGCGTCCATGGCGCACGTTCTGCTGGACGATCTGCTCCAGTCCCGGCTCGTAAATGGGCATGATGCCCTGTTTGAGGCGCTCGATGCGCGAGGCATCCACATCCAGACACGTCACGGTATTGCCCAGATCGGCGAAGCAGGCTCCAGTGACCAGCCCAACGTAACCCGTTCCAATCACACAAATTTTGCTCATAAATTCTTCATCCTCTCGGCAAGATTATAGCACAGGTGTTTTTGCGACGGGTCTTTCGGAAAAATTGTTGCGAATTTGTACGTTTTCAGTCCTCAATGATCCTTCACGGCAGGCGCGGCGGGACTCGGTACACCGTACCGCTGGCGGTGCGGAAGACCGGCATCAGGATTTGCTCAAATTTCAACTCCGCCTGCGAGGGGTTGCACACTCTCTCCGGCTGAGCGCACAGGTCGCGGATATAGGCACGCTCGGTGTTGGTCAAAATGACGTAATCCACCCGCCATTTGTGGAGCAATTCCAGCGCCAGCGTTGCATCGCTGGTGGTGTAAATGGTTTCGATGTCCGGCTCGCGCTTGCCCTGTTCATTGTAGTTGCCTCGCCACTGCATCTCATGGATTGCCCAGCCCAGCACGGCAGGGTAGCCGGTGAAGGCGCTGATGCGTCCCTCATAGGTGTAGGACTTTCCGGGCGCTTCCAGCAGGATGGGGACTTTCCCATCCACTTTGCCCTGCTGGTTCAGCCATTGAACAATCTCCCAGTCTTCTGGGTTTTCGGCGCGGAACTCACTGGCGGCATCCAGCGTAGGGGTGGACTGGAAGGCGTTGGTGCGTGAGATGGTAGCCAGAACAGGATACACCATCCCGCCCAGCAGAGCCAGCGTCGTCCCGCCCAGCGCCAGCGCACGCACCACCCGGGCAAACGGCAGACGATTCACCATCCACCACAGGGCATAAGCGCTGGAAAGCGCCATCAGCACCCAGCCCTGAAAGTAGAACTTGAAGACGGTGTTCATGCGCACGCCAAAACCGTCTTTGAGATAGACAAATTCCACCGAAAAGGTGAGCGCCACACCCAGCAAAATCATCACCAGCACAAAGGGCAATGCCGAATCGGGGAGGGACGCCTCTTCTCCTTCCTCTGTGCGGTGCGGACGCAGGTACATCAAGCCTGTGGTGGTCATGCTCAGCAGGAAGGTGAGCACCAGAAACAGCCATGGATTGCTCAGGCGGTAGGACAGCACCAGCAAAAGGGTTTGCCCCAGCGATTGAGACGCCAGATAAGGATGCAGAAAAGCGCTTAATTCGCCGCCGCGGGCGGCGTTCAACTGCAAAACCAGCGCCGCCAGTCCCAACAGCGCCAGATAAGCAACCGAAATGCCTACCATCCATCCCAGCCAGTGGCGCAGAAGCATTTGTCCGACCCCGCTCACCTCACGCCGCACCAGCGCCAGCACCCCCAGCGCAAACAGGAGCAAAACCAGCAGGAAGTGTCCAAACATGACGCCGTACTGCGAAAGGCGGGTGGGTGGGAAAATCTGCGGCAGGATGCCTCCCGCCTGCGAGGAGAAGCCCGCCCAGAAGGGCAGGTAGAAAATCAGCGCCGCCAGCACAAAGAGCCCCCCAAAGCGCAGCGCTTCCAGCCCGTGCTCACGGGTCAGCCTGCCCTGCGCCGACCAGCGCCCTGCCAGCCACGCCAGCAGGAACAAAGCAAGGTAGATCGGGAAGTCCCAGGTATTCAGGAAGGTCAGGCTACCCAGCATCAACCCCGCCAGCCCCTGCTCCATCCAAGCGGGGGGATGGTTTTCCCGGGCAAGGCGGTAGAAGTGCAGGGCGATCAACACTGCCAGCAGGACAAACGGCAGCGCCATTTTATGGGGGTGGTTATCGCCCAGCAGAAAACTGAAGAAAGGGAACTCGGTGATGGGGTTGAGGTTAATGGGATTACCGCTCAAATCCAAATCGGTTAGCACACGGGAAGCGCGCCACCACCACCAGCCCCCACCTGAGGGCATGAAACTGCCCGCAGGGATGGAGTTGAAGGGGAAATCGGGCAGGTTGAGCCATTTTGCAAAGGATTGAGGAAGCCACCCGCGCGCATAGAGCGATTCGAGCAGTCCCTCAAGATTGCCCATCCCCGCCACGAAAATGGCGCCCAGCACGCCAGCGGTTGCCGCCGCGCGGGAGTTTGCCCCGGACAGATTGACGAGGTTGTACACCACCCCATACGCGCCCTGCAGGGTGAGCGCAAACAACAAGGCATCGAACAGATCAAAACCCACCGCCGGAAGCACGCCGCTCAGTTTGACCAGCGCACCGGCGATGATGTAGCCCAGATAGTAGTACGAGATGGCAAAATCCGAGAGCCACGGGTCAAGAGGGGGAAAGGTGGTGCTGTTCAGCACGCCGTTCAGGAAGGCAATCTCCATGAACTTTTCGCCGCCGAAGCGCATGATCTTGCCGATGGCATACGCCCGCACCACGCTCCAGCCCACGAATGCCAGCAGGAAAAGCACCTCGCCCACCAGAATGGCGCGCCAGCGCTCCCGCCAGAAGTCCAGCAGAGATTGACGGCGGTGAGGATTGCTCCACACCCTGCCCCATCCCCACACCGCCACCAGCGCCATGCAGAGCAAGACGGCGCCGGCGGTGTTCTGAAGCAGTTGCAGGGAGGATCCCAGCCAGAACAGAACGGTGACCAGAAGCAGCCCCATGGCGCGCGCCAGCGCCGCACCGCGTTCGGGGATGGTATGAAAGAACTCAAAGGTCAGCGGGAAAACCGCCAGCCCCAAAAGGGTTGAAAAGAACCACCAGAGGAAAACAGGCATCCATTCCATAGCGTGAATCCGTCCTAGGGATGAGGCATCATCTCAATCCATGCGCCATCCAGCGTGAGGTACCGTCCCATGGCTTGAGCAGTCAGGCAGGAGTGTACGGGCAGCACGCATACCAGATCACCCACCCGCAATTGCTCCAGTTGATGCGGGAAGAGGCGCAAAATCCCGTGCTCCTGCGAGAGGCGGGAAACGTAAGCGCCGGGGAGCGGCTCGCCCCACCGCCCATCCTTGGGCAGAGAGATCAAGCCATAGAAGCGCTGTCCTCTGGAGAGCAGAAATTCTTTGGAGAGGTGCACCGCCCCGCCATAGATCACCGCCTCACCGCGGCGGGGGTGCAGCGAAACCACCGGACAGGCAAGCGCCACGGCAATCTGCTCCCACGAACAGGCGCCCAACATCCACTGCTGAACATCGTAGAAGACAAAATTGCCCGGGCGAATCTCATCGGCGGGGCGGAAATCCTGCACGATGGAGCAGGACGGGGTATCGCCCACCGAGAGAAGCAAGGAGTTTGCCCATCCCTGTTCTTGCAGCACATGCCGCAGGGACTGCAGTTTGGAGAGGCTCTGACGGTAGATTTCTTCCACCTGTGCCGGGTAGGTGGCTTGATAGGTTTGTCCCGCATGGGTGAGCAAACCTTTCAGGTGCAGGGAAGGATACGCCTGACAGGCTTTGACCAGCGCACTCGCCGTCTCCACATCGTCCCACAGGATGCCGGTGCGGTTGGCGCCCACATCCACCTTGATCCAGACCGAGAGGGGAGCCGAAACGCGCTGTCCCAGCGCATGAACCACCTCTACGGACTCTACCAGCACCCCCAGACGGATGCGCCCTGCCAGTTGGGCAATCTCATCCAGTTGACGCAGGTTGACAGGGAACGCCAGGGTGATGTCTTCCCAACCGCAGTCGGCAAAATACTTCGCCATATCCACCGAGGAAACGGTAATGGCTTGCACCCCTTCTTCTCGAAACCATTCGCCAATCTGGCAGGACTGGTGCGTTTTGAAGTGGGGGCGGAAGTGAACACCGCTTGCGGCGGCTTTCTTCGCCATGGTGCGAATGTTTCTACGAACGATTTGCTCATCCAGTACCAGAGTCGGTTTGCGGATTTGATCGAAAACGGACATCCTCTCACCACCTCTATCCTGCAGAAGTTTGTCTGCGCAAGATTAGTTTGATTATACGCTGGATTATATGAGAAGAAGGAAAGGTAAAAAGAAAAAAATCGCCCTTGACGTACACCCTGACTCAGGTATAATATTCCCTTGCTTGCCCTCGTAGCTCAATTGGACAGAGCGTTTGCTTGCGGAGCAAAAGGCTGCAGATTCGAGTTCTGCCGAGGGCACTCTTTCTTTTTAAAGGGGGATTTCTCAAATCAAGCCTGCAGACCCCATCGAGGGGTGATATCCAAGTTCTGCCGAGGGCACTCACTTTTTAATGTGCCCAATGGCAAGCCTGCAGACCCCATCGAGGGGTGGTATCCGCGTTCTGCCGAGAGCACTCACTTTTTAATGTGCCCAATGGCAAGGCTGCAGACCCC